>Ga0207668_10000010_pt1 | contig 185249 bp, 191 predicted proteins | sample KBSS43metaG_FD_184323 | JGI IMG/M metagenome (GOLD analysis project Ga0207668, IMG submission 184323) | Switchgrass rhizosphere microbial communities from Kellogg Biological Station, Michigan, USA - KBS S4-3 metaG (SPAdes) (version 2) | ecosystem: Host-associated > Plants > Roots >...
CGATCCGGTCCCATTCGGCTTCTTCGAGCTCGACGAGCTTGGTCCAGCCGGCCATGCCGACCACGCTGACCATGACATCGAGCGGGGCGAGGGCGGCTTCGGCCTCGGCGACGGCGCGCTGCACCTCGGCCTGTTTGGTGATGTCGGCGCAGATCACCGCGGCCTTGCGACCCAGGCTCTTGATCCGGCCCGCGACGGCCTCCGCGCGCTCTGGAACCACATCCACCAGCGCCACGTCGCAACCGGCGCGCGCCAGGCGAAGCGCGGAGGCCTCGCCCATCCCCTGGCCGCCGCCCCAGACGATCGCCGTCTTGCCGGCCAAACCAAACATGTCGTCCACGTTCAAACCTCCCGAAACTGGAAGTGGCGTTCCACGCACCAGACCGTCTGAAGCCCATCTTGTCCGCCAGCACGACTGCTCGATGCACTCGCGGTAGACTTGGCGTTCAGCCGTAGGGTGGCCCCACGGATGTTCTCCCGCCAAAGGCTGGGCGACGTTGACCTGTAGAGAAGGTCAAATTCCACGTCCGTCTCCGGGCTAGCCGCGGCCGGATCCCTGTTCGATCAAGGCGCGGCGCAAACTGTCAAAGCTCGAATAGTGGTGTCGGAGCATCCCGCGTTCCGCAAGCGCGGCTGTCTCAATCGCACCACTTGAATGAGTCGGCGGGTCAACTTGCGCATCGGTTTGATATGGCCGAGAATCAAGCGGATTACGTCTATATGTATCCCGTACTGCGTGTGCGAACCGGATGCCCGTTGCACCGCAACGAACGTCTGGGCTCGACCCCCGCGCCCTTCGCTTCTAATCATTCCGGCTGCGAAACGACGGCGACCTAGCGATGGTCGTGGGGAGGGTCGTGGGATGGAGACGGCTCCGCCGCTGGTGGTGTTGCCAGGCGGCCGGAAGAACCTCGCCAAGTCTGCGACGCGTGCGCTCGACGTGCTGGAGTATTTCGCCAGCGAGCAGCGCCCGCTGCGCGCCGTGGACGTCGCCCAAGCCCTGGGGTTTCGCGCCTCGAGCACCGATCAGCTGCTCAAGACGATGGTGGATTCCGGATATCTGGTCTTCGACAGCCAGCGAAAGGACTATTACCCCACGCCCAGGCTGGTCCGCTTCGGCGCCTGGCTGGGCCGCAGCTATCACGGCTCGGACCGGCTGGCGGAGCTTCTGATCGCGCTGGGCGAGCGCACCCAGGAGACCGTCACTCTCGCCTTGCGACAGGGCGCCTCGATGCAGCTGGTCGACGTGGTGCGTTATCCCGGGCAGAGCGACATGCTGCGCAAGGGCCTCAAGGTGCCGATCCTGGGGACGGCGCTCGGCGCGGCCTGGCTGTCCTCCCGCGGAGATGCGGAGCTCTATCGGGTGTCGCGACAGCTGGAGAGAACGAACCGGCGCGACGAGAACGTGTGGGGCCGAATTCGGCACGCGGTGGACGAGGTGCGCAGCTTGGGATTTGCGGTCAGCCTAACCAACGCCTCCCACCTCTGGGCGATCGCCATTCCCCTGCCGAAAAGCCAGGCCAACGTCGATCTCGTCCTGGCGCTAGCCGGCCCGCTTCAGCGCCACCGCCCACCTAACGCCGAGCTCGCCACCATAATGCGCGACTGCGTCGGCCGGATCTTGGAATTGCGGGAACTCGCGCCTGATCCGGTTAGGCGCCCTTGACGGCGGAGATCACCTCGCGCCCGTACAGCCGCATCATCTCCGCCGGGTCCGCCGGCGAATGAAGAGCGACGTCGATGACCTGCGGGCGGCCAATCCAAAGCTGATCTACAGCGTCGGCAGCGGCGCCGGCCGGCACGGCCCCAAGGCCGATCAACGCCATCACCATCTGGGCTCGCGGCGCGGGGCCTCATCGGTGACGCCGGAGGAGCTTGATTCCGGTAGGCACGCCTGGCCCGGCGTTCGGCGACTGCATGAGCGCGGCGACCCCAACCGGCGGAATCTCGGCGGCGATCGCTCAGCGCGCGATGACGGGCCGCACGTCTGTCGTGGAGAGATCGCTGCTCAGCACGGCTATGTGGGCCATCCAGCTCGGCATCACCGAGACGGCGCTGACCGGTCAACGAGCGCTTGACCAACAGACATTGTGTGGACAGCTTAGCGTTCGCTCAAACCGCCCGCCCAGTCAAAGACATCGCCAAGCTGCTGATCTGGACAGCGTAATTTGCCCATTCTAGCCGCCATGCCCTCCTCCTCAGCCCCTCCCGCGCCTTCCGGCCCTCCCGGCCTGAGCTTCCGTGCGCTGCTCGCCTTGCTGGTATGCATCGAGTTCGTCTGCGCACTCGAGAGTAGCATGATCTACACCGCGCTCTCCAAACTCTACGGCATCTACGGCGACCCCACGCACGTCGGCTGGCTGATGACTGCCTATTTGCTCGCCTCGGCGTTGAGCTCTGCGCTCTGCAGCCGGCTGGGCGACCTCTACGGACGGCGGCGGATGTTGCTCCTGATGCTCGGCGTCGCAGTAGTCGGCTCGGCGATCAGCGCCGTGGCGACTGACCTCAACTTGATTATCCTCGGCCGGGCGCTGCAGGGTGCTACCTTCGCGATCTTGCCCCTGGCCTTCGGCATTCTGCGGGAAAACGCCAAGGACAGCCGGGAGGTCAACCTGGGCGTCGGCCTGCTGGGCGGCACCTTCTCACTGAGCGGCGGGGCGGGGTTTATCCTGAGCGGCCTCATCATCGACAACACACGTTGGCAACACATCTTCACACTCACGGCGTCTGTCGCCCTGGTCATGTTGCTTATAGCTATGCGCTACCTGCCGAAAGGCCAGATCCCGCCAAAGCCCGAACGGCTCGATCTGCCCGGCGCGCTCTTTGTCTTTCCCATCGGCGCCCTGCTGCTTGCGCTCACCTATGGCAAGTCGCTCGGCTGGGAATCCGTGGTGGTCCTGGCGCTGCTCGCCTTCGGCGTGGTGAGCCTTGTCGCCTGGGTGCTCTACGAGCTTCGGCATGACAATCCGCTGATCGACGTGCGCCTCTTGCGCAACCGCACCATCGCCATCGTGAACGCCACCATCTTCTTTACGGCCATGGCGCCGATGATCTACCCGATTGTGATCCTACCTCTGCTGCAGCAGCCGCTCTGGACTGGGATCGGCTTCGGAATCAGCGCGACCATGGCCGGCATCATCAAGCTTCCTGCCAACGCGACCTCTGGCGTCGCAGGCATTGGCTCGGGCCTGTTCGCAAGGCGCTACTCGATGCAGCCGGCGATTATCCTCGCGGCCTTTTGCAATTTCCTGGCCTTCAGCTCGCTCATCTTCTTTCACGACTCTGCGGTTTACGTCGCCGCGGTGTGCATCCTGCTGATCGCACCGTCAGTAACGATCCTTTTCGGGTGCGCGCCGGCGCTGATTATCGAAGCCGCGCCCGCGGAGCGCACCAGCGAGGCGACGGGACTAACCGCGATGATACGATCCATCGCTACGGCGATGGGAACGCAACTGCTTGCATACTGCCTGGCGACCTCCTCGATCTCAAACAGCGAGGGCGTAAAGTTCCCCGACGAAAGCGCCTACGTGACGACGTTCACCCTCATGGCTGGCTGCTGCCTGGCGAGCCTGATCTTCGCACTCATGATCCCCCGCTCCAGGTCTGGAGCCGAGGGGCGCAAGGTTGCCGTCGGCGGCAGGGTCGGGGCTCCCGAACCCGACACCCTGAAGGCCTAAGCCGCGGGCGGCTCCCAGCCCCAGCGGCGAAGCGGCAAGTCTCGTCCGTGCAATGCGTGGCGGCGTTGCAAGCGGCATTCGAAATTCAGCCCTTGGAGTGGCGTGCGATATTGGCGCGGCAGACGGCCAATGAGACTCGTGCAGTATGTTGGCGAGCTTCGCGAAGATCCGCAGGGGCAGGCCAACGGCTATCTGCTGACGGTGATTATGGCGACGGTTGCCTAGGGGGCTCTTTGCGGATCCATCCGACTACCGCCCCCGAGCCGGGTCAACAGTGACGCGGTGCTCGCTGCGGTTGGGCATGCGCAGAAGAGAAAATCATGAACTGAAGATCCGGCGGGGTGCTAGAATAGTTATCGACTTCGGGAGGAAATTGGGAAGATGAGCCCCAAAAATTGGTGGTGGTCCGCTGACTGACATGCTGGCCCCGAGCGGATGGCAAGCTGTCTATAGCGGAGATCGCGCCAACAGGTTGATCTGGGGCTCGCCCGATGACGCCGTCGAGCAGATCCAGCGCTTCCGAAACGGAACGGGTGGCGGACCATGTCCACGTCGCCTTCGGCGCGAGGCTGCTGAAACAACCGTTTGGTGACTACTCAAACGCTGCCGCGTTGCGCGGGGGGATCTAACCGTGTTATCGCGCCGCATGCCAATCGACCGTTTGGTAGCATGCGTCGGCGGCGTCTTTCGGCTAGCATTTGGTGCGCTCGTCGGGTGCTCGCTCGCGCCGGAGGAATTTCAAAGCGCTGCTGCGGTATTGATGGATGGGAACGACCATGAACAGACCGCTTGAGGGCGTGAAGATCGTCGAAGTCGCCATGTGGGCTTTCGTGCCTGCCGCCGGCGGCATTCTTGCCGACATGGGCGCCGATGTCCTCAAGGTCGAGCCGCCCGACGGCGATCCCGTACGGGCCTTGGTCACCGGAGGCGGGGAGCCCGGCGCGAACCAGGGCTTCGTGCTCTCCTGGGAGAACTACAACCGGGGCAAGCGCAGTCTGACGCTGGATCTTCGGCAGCAGGCCGGCGTCGAGGTGCTCTACAAGCTCGTCGAGAAGGCGGACGTCTTCCTGACCAATCTCCTGCCGTCGGCCAGACGGCGCATGAAGATCGACATCGACGACCTGCGGGCGGTCAACCGGAACCTGATCTACGCGGTCGGCAGCGCTGCGGGGCGTAAGGGGCCGGACGGCGACAGGGGCGGCTTCGACGCCATCACCTTCTGGGCGCGCGGCGGCGTAGCCTCGTCGGTGACGCCCGAGGAGCTGGACTACCCCTTGAGCATGCCGGGGGCGGCGTTCGGCGACTGCACGAGCGCGGCCGTCCTGGCCGGCGGGGTCTCCGCGGCGATCGCGCAGCGCGCCATGACGGGGCGCGCCTCGGTCGTCGACGCGTCGCTGCTCAACACGGCCATGTGGGCCATGCAGCGAGGCATCACCGAGACGGCGCTGAGGGGGGTGGATCGACTGCCGCCCCAGAGCCGCAAGCGGATCTACAGCCCGCTGGCGTACGCCTACCGGACTTCCGACGGACGGTTCCTGATTCTGATGATGCTGCAGAGCCAGCGCTACTGGGCCGGCCTGTGCGCGGCGATCGGTGTTCCGGAACTGGCATCGGACCCGCGCTTCGCCACCGAGGCCGACCGGCGCCGCAACGGGCAGGAATGCGTGGCGGCGCTGCAGGCGGTGTTCGATACCCGGCCGCTCGCGGAATGGCGGGAGCGCCTTGCGCGGCAGGACGGCCACTGGGACGTCGTGCAGCACGTCGGGGAAATTCGTGAAGACCCGCAGGTCGAGGCCAACGGCTACATGCAGACCGTGGACTACGGCGACGGCCGCGCCCTCAAGATGGTCAGCGCGCCGCTGCAATTCGACAACGCGCCGTTGCCCGTGCGCCGCGCGCCCGACCTCGGGGCGCACAGCGAGGAGGTCCTGGCGGAGCTGGGTTATGACGAAGAGGCGATTATCGATCTCAAGATCGCGGGCGTCGTGTTCTGATGATGAAAGCGGCCCTGCAGCAGAACCGAACGACCGGGCTGCTCAGGGAGCAGCGAGGGGATTCCAGCGCTGATCGGGTCATAACAATGGTTCCTTCCGGAGGAAGCCCCTATCATTGGCTCCGAGCACGCGCCCGATAGAATGGCGTCTTCCGATTCTTTTTGATTGAGCGACATGACGAAGACTCAGGCCTCCAGAAGAAGCACCGGCGCCGCGCAGGAAAAAGGCCCGGTTGCGCCACGACCGGCTCGAAAGCCTCGCGCTATGTCGCTGGACAAAACGAACAAGGGGGCCGCCATCGATCGGCGTAGTGAGATATTGAGCATCGCTGCGCGGCGGTTTGCGGAATTCGGGTTCGGATCCGCAACGATGCGTGAGATCGCGAAAGACGCGGAAATTCTACCTGGAAGCATATACCACCACTTCGGAACAAAAGAGGAAATCCTTCACGAGATAATCCGCGAGCCGATTATGAGCCTGCGGAACGGATTCTTCTATGTTCTTCATATGAATATCGAGCCGGAGCGAAAATTTTCGACCCTTATTCATATCATGATGCGGCGAGTGTTGGAAGATCCTCTTGCTGCATCCATTTTGTACAATGATCGCAGGCATCTGATCCGCAATCCGCAATTCAAATACGTGAAGGACTGCAAGCGCGAGATGTACGAGATCTGGCGCAAGGTCCTGCAGCAGGGTGTCGAGGCCGGGCAATTCCGCGAGAACATGGATGAATTCCTCGTCGTCACTACCCTGATCAGAATGCTCAATAGTTGTGCCGACTGGTACCGGTATTCAGACGAATTCCCTGTAGGCGGTGAGCCGAAGCGAAGCGTCGAGCAGGTCGAGAAGTTCAACCTGGAGCTTATGCTGTCGTTCCTTAGGCATCCGAAGCGGCTTGGTGAGCCGCTGCCCGAACCCGCTCAGATATAGCGCCCGGCCGAGTTCGCGCGGGAGTCGCCGCGGAGATCAAGCGCGCGGGGTGGCCTAACAAACGATTGACCAATAAGAGTCGCCGTGGGCAACTGAGATCCGTTCGATCCAGATGAGGGGTCAGTGTTGTCGAGGCTCGGTTCATGACAGAGGCGAATAGATCTCCTGTCCCCGCGAGCGCCGAGGCGGCGCGCGGGCGTCCGCTGCCCGTCCCGGACAAGTCTTCGGCCGCGTTCTGGGAAGCGGCGGGCCGCCACGTGCTCGCGCTGGCGAAGTGCTCGGGTTGCGGAAAGATGACTCTGCCGCCCGACATCACTTGCCCCAATTGCTTGTGCACGGATCCGCGGTTCAGCTTCGAACCTGTCGACGGGCGCGGCCGCATCCGATCCTGGGTCGTCATGCGCAAGTCGTTCCTGCAGGGTTTCGACCTGCCCTTCGTGCTTGTGGACGTGCAACTGGACGACCATCCTCACGTGCGCATTGTCGGCCGGCTGCTCGACGGCCCAGCTGCGCCGCTCAAGCTCGGCGCGACGGTCAAGGTGGCTTTCGAGGACCTCGCGCCGGACGTCTCGGTGCCGGCGTTCCAACTGGATCAAGCGTCGTGACCGGCCGGTTCCTGGCTCGAAACAAGGTCGCGATCGCGGGCTTCGCCCACAGCCAGATCGTGCGCCGCCCGGAGCGCCCCTTGGGCGCCACCGCGGTGGAAACCGCGCGGCATGCGATCGCCGACGCCGGGCTGACGGTCGATCAGATCGACGGCTTCGTCTCCGCCGCGCTGCTGCCCACCACTGGCGGCCACGACGTGCAGGACGGCGTGAGCACCGTCACTTCGGCTTGGCTCGCGCAGCGCCTTGGCGCGGATCCCGCCTATGTGGTCGGCTTCCAGGGGGTCGGCCAGATCACGGGGTCGCTGTCGCTCGCGGTGAACGCCATCGCCAGTGGAGCTGCCGACTACGTGCTGTTCCATCGCGCCCTGCACAATCCCCCCGGCAAGTACAACGACAACCCCATGGTCGAGGCGCGCGGAGCCCACCAATGGATCGCGCCGCAGGGCTTTTTCGGCGCCATGCCGGCCGTCGCAATGGCCTACAACGAATATTGCCTGAGGTATGGCGCGACGCGCGAGGCCATGGCGACCACGGTTGTCGAGGCGCGTAAGAACGGTTCGCGCATCCCCTGGTCAGCCTGGAGGGGCAGGCCGCTGACCGTCGAAGACTACCTGGCGCAGCCGCAGGTGTTCGAGCCGATGTGCCGGCTGGACGCCGACATGCCCGTCGAGGGTGTCGCCGTCTTCATTCTGACCAGCGCGGAGCGCGCAAGGGACCTGCCGAACAAGCCGGTCTATGTATCCGGCTTCGCCAGCGGCTATCCCCAGGAGCACCGCGCAACGCTGCACTGGACCCTCGACGACATGATGGCGGGGGGCGAAGCGCTGTCCAGGCGACTTTGGGCGGCGACGGGCTTGGGGCCGTCGGAGATCGACCTTCCGCAGCTCTACGACGGCTTCTCGCCCTTCATCTACATCTGGCTGGAAGCGCTGGGCTTTTGCCAGATCGGCGAAGCGCACGACCTTATCCTCTCGGGCGGGATCGACAGCGACAGGCCAGGCAGCCTGCCGGTGTTGTCTGGCGGCGGTGCGATCGGCAACGGCCGGATGCACGGGGTTCCGCAGATGCTGGAAAATTACCTGCAGCTTTCCGGCCGGGCCGGCGACCGACAGCGGCCGGGCGTCACGACGGGCCTGGCGTGCCACTCCACCCCGCATTATGGAGGCGTCGTCGTCTACACCAATGATCCGGCGTGATGCGCGGCAGCTCCTCGGCCGAGCTTAGGAGAAGCGCCCGCCCCTCAGGTCTTCCTCGAACTCGCCGACCCAGTCGAGGCCGATCCCCCCGACGTAGACCGCGGTTTTCCCCGTCGCCGGCGCCGTGACCGAGACCTCGTAGCGAAGTGGGAACATGCCGTCTGCCGCATCCTCGGGAGGCAGGAAGGTCTGCGTGGTGGTGAACTCATCCTCTCGCCGGCCGAGTTGTTGAAGTAGACCGGCAAATTGTCGGAGTTCGCGCTCGAACATTTCAGACTCACATCGCTGCTGTGTTGATTGATGGTTTGGATTGTATGAGTTAGGTCATCTGTCAGGAAATATGTATGTGAATCTTCGGTGTTCGACGTGACCGGGGGAAATCCAGATGATTACGCCTGGGACCGCAATCCTCGTCACGGGAGCCACGGGCTCGATTGGGTTCGAGATCGCGGCGCAAGCCGCCGAGCAGGATGGCGTCGTTGGGGTTCACGGCTCCAGTGAAAGCTCAGCCCAGGCCGCGCTGGAGCGGCTGCGCGCGCGGGTTCCCGGCGCGAGGCTCGTCGCCGCGCCGGCGGATTATCGCCAACCGGGGGCCATCGGCGCCATGGTCCATGGGTTCGCCGCGGCGGCCGGGCGAATAGACGCGGTCGTCGACTGCGCGATCGCCGGTCCCGAGGGCGTGACTGGTCCCTTTGCGAATCTCGATCCGGACGTGTTCGGCCCCCACGCCGCCGCCGCCATCGCCGCGGTCCAGACCCTTTGCCATGCCTGCATCCCCCACCTCTCCAAGCAAGGCGGGGCGTTGGTGGCTTTCGCCTCGGATTCCGGACGGTTCGCCGCGCCGAGGCAGTCGGTCGTGGGCGCCAGCCGCGCTGGCATCATCGGCTTCGTGCGCAACATAGGACTCGAACTGGCGCGCGACGGGATCCGCGTGAACTGCATCTCGCCGAGCTTCGTCGAAGACACCTCATTGTTCGAGCGTTTCCATAGGGCTGCAGAGGGCCGCGTCGAAGCCTCTCGCCGGCGCGCTGGTCTCGGTTTGCCGCGCCCAGCCGACATCGCCCCGCTGGCCTTGTTTCTGGCTGGCCCCAACTCGGCGAAGATAACGGGTCAGGTCATCAGCGTGAACGGCGGTCTGAACGCCTGAGCGGCCGCCGAGCCTACTGTAGCAGCACCGGCACAGCCGACATGCCCCGCTGCTCCAGGCCGCCCAGCAATTCTGGCGCTGGCTGGTCAGGGTCGAGGCGCAGCTTGGGGAAGCGGTCGAGGAGGGCGTTGATCGCGACGCTCATCTCGGCGCGGGCCACATCGCGTCCCAGGCAGAGATGGGAGCCAATTGAGAAGCCGAGATGCTGGTGAGTCTTGCGGTGAAGGTCGTATTTGTCGGGCTGCTCCCAGACCTCCGGGTCGCGGTTCGCCGCTCCCAGGCAGATGTCGAGGGCGGCTCCGGCCGGAATCTGCACGCCGCCGAACTCGATGTCACGGGTCACCAGGCGCGAGAAGACCGGGTCGGTCGGGTTCCAGCGCAACGATTCCTCGATGGCGGCGTCGACCAACCTCCGGTCGGCGCGCACCGCTGCGAGTTGCTCCGGATTGCTCAGCAGGGCCACCAGCGTGATGCCGAGCTGGCGCCACGTCGTCCCGCCGCCGGCCAGCAGGATCAGGCGGGCGTGGGCGATCACCTCTTCGTCCGTCAGCTTGCGCGAGCTGCCGTCCTCGAGCACGAGGTCCCGCGCCATGATCTCCGAGATCACGTCGTCCCCCGGCGCTGCGCGACGGCGGCGCACAGTCTCACTGAGCATCTCGAACACCTTGGCGAACGCCGTCCCGCGTTCTTCCTCGGTGACGTGAGTGGCCTCGATTGCGGTCACTAGATTGGCGCGGAAGGTGAGGGCGTCTCCGCCGGACATACCAAAGGCGCGCGTCACCGTGTCCATCGGCAAGCGCGCGCAAAGCTGGATGTTCAGATCGGCGCTCGTCTGCCCGACAAGTTGGTCCGTCAGCGAGTTTACTATTTCGACGATCCAGTTGTCGCGCCACCAGGTGCGCGTCTTCGGCAGCAGGAAGGACGGCTGCAGCACCGCGCGGTAACGCTTGTGCTCCTCGCCAATCATCTGAAGCAGGGTGCGGCCGACGCGTTGGATGCCGCAGTTCTCCAGGTAGAGTTCGGACGAGTAGGTCTCGTTATCGCGGAAGGCGGTGTTGCAGGTGGCGAAGGAGAAACAGGTGAAACGCTTTCGCTCCACCGTCCAATGATGATCCCGCTCGTCTATCCCGACCAGCGAGCGCAAGGCGCCTGCATGAACCGGGGCCTCGCTGCGGAGCCTGTTGAACACGGGATTGAGGTCGCCGACGATGTGACCCTTGTGCACCAGCTCGCTTCTGACGTCAAAAAACTGTTTCAGGCGAGCGTCTTCAACGGATCCGGCAGTCACGAGAGCCTCCATCGCGCGGACTTCAATTGGCCCGCGGCTGAGCCAAGGTCATCACGGCTAACACGCAGACTGACTGGCTAGAAGGTCATATTTTCATACAGGCCATTCCTATCCGGCGCTTGGCCGCGCCAGGGTGATTTCGCCGGGTTGCCGTCCTGCGAGGAGCATGTCATTCTACCAATCGATTGTTCAATCGGGCGGGCGAGCTCAGCGGGAGTGTGGATGATGGAATATCGGGTGGTCTGCGCGGACTCGCATGTGAACCCGCCGCCGGATTTCTGGCAGGAATACCTGCCGCCGTCGCTGCGCGAACTCGCTCCGCGCATCGAGCATGGCGACGACGCCGACTACGTCGTGTTCGAGGGGAAGCGGAAAAAGCTGAACCTGATCGGCGCCCAGGCCGGCCGCAAGGGCAAGGATTTCAAGATCGAAGGCCGGATGTCCGACATGCGTTCGGGCGGCTGGATGCCGGCGGAGCGGCTGAAGGACATGGACACCGACGGCCTCGACGCAGCCGTGATGTTCGGCGGCGGGCCCCTGGGCACGGTGAACGACGAGCTCTACATCGAGAGCTTCGACGCCTACAACCGCTGGCTCGCCGACTTTTGCGACTATGATCGTAAGCGGCTCATCGGGGTGGCTTACCTGCCGATGCGCGACCTGGACGAGTCCATTGAGATGCTCACCCGCATCGCCAAGCGGGGCTTCAAGGCGGTCAATATCCCCGCCTTCCCGCAGTCCAAAACGCTCCAGGAGACGGCGCACGCGGGGGGCGCCCAAGTGGTGACGCTGACGGGCAACCCTACGGGCGAGCTGCAGTACGACGATCCTTTATTCGACCGCTTCTGGGCGGCGGCCGTCGACCTCGACATATCAATCACGATCCACCTAGGCGCACGGATGGCGCGGTGGAACCAGCCGCGCTTCTTCATGCCCGATCTGCTGATGACCAAGTTCTCGATGGCCGAGCCGATCGCCATCCTGGTCTTCGGCGGCGTCTTCCAGCGGTTTCCCAAGCTGCGTTTCGTGAGCGTCGAAAGCGGCGTGGGCTGGTTCGCGTTCGCCGCCAACTACATGGACAACACCTGGAACAAACAGCGCTTCTGGACCCAAAGCGGCCTGACCGAACCGCCTAGCTTCTACATGGACCAGAACGTCTACGGCTCATTCATCAACGATCCCGTGGGCGTTGCGAACCGACACTTCCCAGGCGCCAAGAACATCATGTGGTCCTCGGACTACCCCCACTCGGAAACGACCTTCCCGAACAGCTGGGACGTGATCAACCAGAACCTGGCTGACGTCCCCGAAGCCGAGCGGCAGGAAATCATCTCCAAGCGCGCGCAGCGAGTGTTCGGCCTGGCATGATGGAGATCGCGCCGGTCGTGGTGTTTGAGGGATTCGGCGGTGTAAGACTCCGCGCCGCCGTGTACGGCGACGCTGAAAACCCCCCGGTGCTCATCTTGCACAACGGCGGGCGAAGCAGCCGGGACTGGCGCGGGGTCGCCCAAGCCCTAGCTGAGGCTGGGCGTTACGCCATCGCGCTCGACCTGCGCGGCCATGGGGCGAGCGACTGGGCGACCGACGGGCGCTATGACTACGAAGCGTACCGCCAGGACGTCCTGGCGGTGCTCCGCGCGCTGCCGGCTCGGCCGGTGATCATCGCCGCCTCGCTCGGCGGGGCGGCGGCGATGCTGGCGCTCGGTGAAGGGGAGGAGCACCTCGCACGCGCGCTGGTGCTCGTCGACACCTCGCTTTCAATCGATCCGCAGGCCGCGGCGAAGGCTGTGAGCGTTCTGCGCAACGATGAAACCCGAGACTGTGACCCGCGCGCTCTTGCTGGGACGGTCCGAGCCCAACTGACCTCTCGACTGGCTGACGCCGCCAAGGCGTTGAGACTGCCAACGCTGGTTGTTCGCGGGGAGCACAGTCCGCTGGTCTCCGACGAAGCCCTGCGCCAACTCGCCGACTGTATCCAGGGGGGTGAGACGCTCGCGATCAAGGGGGCTGGCCACTACGTCGCCGCCGACCAGATCGACCTGTTCAACGCCGCCGTCTTGGATTTTATCGAACGCCGGGCGCCGCGCGCACCCGCCATGTTCGAGGCGGGATCCGACCCGCGGGTGCTGCGGGACGCGCTGGGCTGTTTTGCGACTGGCATCAACGTGGTCACGACCGTGGATGGCCAGGGGGCGCCCATCGGGCTGACGGCGAACTCCTTCACCTCGGTGTCGTTGGATCCGCCGTTGATCTTGTTCTCCCTCGCGCGATCCGCGCGGAGCCTGAGCATCTTCGAAGCTGCGGGCCGTTTCGCCATCAACGTCCTGCACATCGGCCAACAGCTGATCTCGGCCCGTTTCGCGAGTCCGATCGAAAATCGCTTCGCCGGCGTGGAGTGGGAGACATGGGATTTCGGCGTGCCGGTCCTTAAGGGTTCGCTCGCCAGCTTCGAGTGCAGCACCGACGCGGTCCACGATGGCGGCGACCACAGGATCTTCATCGGGCGGGTGAACCGGGCGCGGTTCGAGCCTCCGCGCGATCCCCTGCTTTTTTTTAGGGGCTGCTATCGGCGGCTCCACTTCAATTGAATTGCATGTTGCGTCGCGTTTTACCTCGCGACCAACATAGATGGTCAGGAGCGAGACGTGAGTACCGCCACTAATCTCAATCCGGAGGGCTGCGCGGCGTTCTTCGACGGCCGGTTCCATCGGGGCGAGGGGCGCCGGCTCTGCGTGGTCAATCCGTCGGACGAAAGCGTCGTCGCGCAGATCAGCGGCGCCTCGACCGGGCAGGTTGAGGCGGCGATCGCCAGCGCCCGGTCGGCTTTCGACGGGGGCCGATGGTCCGGCGCATCGCGCTCGGAACGCGCCCGCAGCCTTCGCGCGATGTTGCAGTGGCTCGGCGACCACAAGGAGCGGTTGACCGATCTGCTGGTGGCCGAGGCGGGTCTGGTTCGACGCTCGCCGATCAAGATGGCGCAGGTGGACATCGCGTTGAAGCAGGCCGACCACATCCTCGATCTCGCGCTCACCTTGCCCGAGATCGAGGACAATCCCCTCCCACCCGCCGAGCGGTTCGCCGATGCAGGCTCGGTGCACAGCTTCCGCAGGTACGAGCCCGTGGGCGTCGTCTCGGCGATCTCGGCCTACAACTTCCCCTTCTTCATCAGCGCCTGGAAGGTCTTCCCGGCGCTGGTCATGGGCAACGCGCTGGTCCTGCGCCCAAGCCCGCTGACGCCTTTAGCGGTCATGATGCTTGCCGAGGCCGCGGCCGCGGCGGATCTGCCGAGCGGGGTCCTCAACGTCGTGATCGAGGACGGCGCCGAAGGGGCGGTCGCCATGACCACCGACCCGCGCGTCGACATGGTCACCTTCACGGGCTCGAGCGCCGTCGGCCGGCAGGTGATGGTGCAGGCCGCCGAGACGATGAAGCGGCTGCAACTCGAGCTCGGCGGCAAGTCGGCCCAGATCTACCTGCCGGACTCCGTCGAACTCGCCACCGCGGCCGGCGACCGCGTGTGCCTGGCGCATTCGGGCCAGGGATGCGTGCTCGGTACGCGCATCTTCGTGCCGGAGGATCGCAAGGCAGCTGTGCTTGACATGATGGCCAGCTCGCTCTCGCGGATCGTCGTGGGGCCGGCCGACGACCCGGCGACGACCATGGGCCCGCTCATCAGCCGCGCCCAGGTGGAACGCTGTGAACAGTTCGTCGAGGCGGCCGTTCGCGCCGGAGGACGGATCGTCTTCGGCGGCCGCCGCCCGCCGCATTTGACGCAGGGCTTCTATTTCGAGCCGACGGTGCTCGACGTGGCCGACAACGACAATCCCGCCGCGCGCGAGGAAATCTTCGGGCCCGTGGTGTGCGTCATCGGCTACCGCGACGTCGACCACGCGGTGCAGATGGCGAATGACTCGCCCTACGGGCTTTCCGGCCACGTGTTCGGCAAGAACATGCGGCAGGCCTACGAGGTGGCGGCGAGGCTGCGCACGGGAACTGTCAACATCAACGGCGGGGCGATGAGCGCCTTCGCCTCGAGCGGCGGGCGCGGCCTCAGCGGCGTCGGCCGCGAACGCGGGGTCGAGGGGCTCCGCATCTATCAGGAGATCAAGTGCATGAGCGTCAGCCGATGATCCCGGGGCTGCTGGAGGGAAAGGTTGCGCTCATCACGGGCGCCGGGTCGGGTGTCGGCCGTGCGGCTTCGCTGCTGTTCGCCAGGCATGGGGCGCGGCTGGTCTGTGCGGACATCAATAAGGAATGGGTGGACGAGACGGCGAAGCTGGTGGAGGGCGAGGGCGGCGCGGCCCTCGCCGTCGCCTGCAACGTGGTCGATGAGCGTGAGGTCCAGGCGGCGATCGACGCCGCGTGCGAGGCCTATGGACGGCTGGAGATCGTCTACAACAACGTCGGCGTGACCGGCGGGCCCGCGCCGCTCAAGGAGGCCACCCAGGCGCAGTTCGAGCGGCTCACGGCGGTGAACCTAGGCGGGGTGGTGAACGGCTGCAAGCTGGCGGTGCGCACGTTCGAGCGCCAGGGCGGCGGCGGCGCGATCGTCAACACCGCCTCGGTCGCCGGCCTGATCGGCTGGGGCGGCGTCATCTATGGATCGACGAAAGGGGCCGTCGTGGCGCTGACGCGGACGCTCGCGATCGAGGTGGCCAACAGCGGGATCCGCGTGAACTCGGTCTGCCCGGCCGGGATGATGACCAACTTCATGAATCGGGGCGCCCCGTTCGCGCCGCCCAGCCCCGAACGCGTCGAGGCCTTCGGCAAGATGCATCCGATGGGCAAGCCCATCGATGCCATGGATTGCGCCAACGCGGCGCTGTTCCTGGCCTCGGACCTGGCGTCGAACATCACCGGGGTCAACCTGCCGGTCGATGGCGGCCTGTCGGCGGGATAACAACGGTCAGGGCTCAAGAGTGGGGGGCGCCGGGGCCATGGATCTGAACGTACACGTTTCTCGGCCCGGCTACCTTGGACGAACTCTCACGAACTGAGATTCCAGCCCGGACTTCAACAGTTTCGACGCGAGACTTCATCATGCAAGGCTTTGTTACGACGGCGGAGCCCGCGCCGATCGATCTGGATCGGGTGCTGAGCCCGGAATGGCTCGCCGCCGCCTTGGCGCGCGACGGAGCGCCTGCGGACGTCAGGTCCGTAAAGGTCGTCGACATCTTCGGCCCATCCGCCACCAAAGCGCGCGTTGAGCTTGAATTCGGCTCCAGGTCCGCAGGGTTGCATAGGGCCTACTGCATCAAGGGGTTCTTCGGCGCCGGCGCGCTCGGCTATCTCAAATCCGGCGTCCAGGTGACGGAAGCGAGCTTTTATCGTGAATGCGCCGCGCGTCTGCCTGTGCGCGTGCCGGATTGCGCTTACGCTGGCGTGGACCGGGAGACGAATGCCGGGGTGATCGTCATGAAGGACCTGATCACCGCCGGCGCGCGATTTCTAACCGCGCTCGAGCCCTACACAGTCGAACAGGCGCGGGCGAGCCTCGACCAGTTGGCGCGGCTCCATGCGGCGAGCTCGACTCCCGAGATGCTGGCGCATTGGCCTTGGGTGCGCTCTCGTGTCGAGGAACTGACGCGGTATCAGCACGTGCCGGCGCCGCGGGTCACCGAACTTATGACCACCGATCGCGGCGAGGGGCTCCCGGACGAAGTCCGCGATGGCGAGCGCATTTATGCCGCGCTGGCCGCCATTGGGCGGAGAACCGCGTCCTCTCCCCTTTGCCTCATCCATGGCGACGCGCACGCTGGCAACGTCTTCCAGGCCGCGGGGGGCATCGGCCTTGTGGACTGGCAACTGCTCCAACGCGGTCAGTGGTCGCTGGATGTGGCGTATCACGTGGCCGCCGTTCTAACCGTCGATGACCGGCGTGCCAGCGAAGAGGAACTGCTGCGCCATTATCTCGCTCGTTTCACCGCGCACGGGGGCGCGGCGCCCGATTTTGCCGAGGCGTGGACCAGATACCGAGAAGCACTCGCGTACGGCCTGTTTCTCTGGGCCATTACCGTGCGCGTCGACCCGTCCATCATTCGCCAGTTCATCATCCGGCTCGGTACGGCGGTCGCCGACCACCGAAGCATGCATCTGCTGGGGGTCTGAGGGAAGCGCCCGCCACCGGCCGACAATTGTCTAGTCTATGCCCGCATGGGAGTACGCAATGCCGAGCACTGGAGCCGAGAATACCCTAACGAGCGACAAGCCTCGGGTAATGATCGCCAACCGTGGGCGCGATTTCGAGGCCACGGGCAAGCGCCTGACCGAGTGGCTGGCGGGGCGAATGCCCGAGGCGGCCGACCTGATCCTGGCGAACCTGAACTATCCCCTCGGAGCCGGTGTCTCGAACGAGACCATCCTTTTTGATGCGACCTGGATCGAAGGCGGGAGACCTGTAAGGCGAAGCTTCGTGCTCCGCCTCCATCCGGGTTCATACCAAATGTTCCTCGATCCCGGCTTCGAGCGGCAGATCGCGCTTATCAGGGCTCTGGCGGCGGAAGGCCTGCTTGTTCCGCGCATTTACTGGGATGAGATGGACCCCGCCGTCCTCGGGAATCCGTTCTTCGTGATGGAGAAAGTCGAGGGGCGCGTTCCCGTGTCTCACCCTGTCTACAATCTGCAGGGCTGGCTATACGATGCGCCCGTGCCGTCTCGCCGGCTCGCCTGGGAGGACGCCATGCGCCAGATGGCGCGAGTTCACGCGGTTCCCCTTGAGCATGTCCCGTTCCTCGATCGGGAAGGCTATGACGGCGACGGTTTCCAGCAGGAATTCGCCTACTGGAAGGCTGCTTACCATTGGGCGGCCAATGGCCGCTCTGCGCCGATCATCGATCAGGCCATCGAGTGGTTGGAGGCCCACATGCCCCCTCGCTACGAGATGGGTCTGTCCTGGGGCGACGCCCGGATCGGCAACATGATCTTCGGCCCCGACTACAAGGTTGCCGCGATGCTCGACTGGGAGCAGGCGTCCGCGGCGGGTGGACTGCTCGATCTCGCCTGGTGGCTCATCATGGACCGCATGTTCAGCGAAGGGATCGGAGTTACGCGGCTCGATGGGCTCGGCACGCGCCAGGAGACGATTGACCTGTGGACGTCGCTCACCGGCCGTTCGGTTGAACATCTGCACTGGAACGAGGTGTTCGCCGCCGTCCGAGGAGCTGCTCTGGTCGTCCGACAGGCCGCGCTGCGGAACTCCGCACCCCCAATGTCCAACGCAAACAATAACCTGTTCACGCGAGAGCTCTGCAAACTGATGGGCTGGAAACCGCCCGCCGACACGGACTTCTAAAAGCGGCGGCCAGCGCGGCTCCGCGCCCGCGACGCTCCCGATGTGAATGATTCGGCCCCAGCCCCGCTCCTGCCGGCGCCAGAAGCCGACACATCCGCACGGCGGCCAAATTCTTGGCTGCCTCCCCTGGCGGATGCTGGCGGCTCGGCGCCTACGTGGCGAATGGCGGGGTCGGGGAAGAGCGACACCCGGAGGCGACCCATAACGGGCGCCGACCAGCGACGATGTCCGATAATCATTTCTACTGATCGTCCGCATCATTCGCACCTATCGCCGCCGCCGCGTTGACTTGGGCGCGGCGCGCCGTGTTGATGCGGTCTATGGGCAGCTCCGACCTCTTTTCCGTGCAGGGCAAGCTGGCGCTGGTGACGGGCGGCGCGCGCGGGATCGGGCTGATGATCAGCCGCGGCCTGCTCGAGGCCGGCGCGCGCGTCGTCATCGCCTCGCGAAAGCAGGACGCCCTGGACGCCGCCGTCGCCAGCCTCGCCGGGCTCGGCGAGGTCGAGACGATCCGGGCCGACCTGTCGACGCTCGACGGCGTGGAGACCGTCGCCAAACGGCTGTCCGCCCGCGAAACCCGCCTAGACATCCTGGTCAACAACGCCGGCGCCATGTGGGTGGCGCCGCTGGACGACTATTCGGAGCACGGCTGGGACCGGGTCATGGACCTGAACGTCAAGGGCGTCTTCTTCCTGTGCCAGAAGCTGGCGCCGCTGCTGCGCGCGGCCGCGAGCGAGGCGTCGCCGGCCCGGATCGTCAACATCGGCTCGGCCTCGGGCCTCGCGGTGCGGCCGGGCCAGGCCTTCGCCTACGCGGCCAGCAAGGCGGGCGTTCATCATCTGACGCGCGCGCTCGCCAAGGAGCTCGCGGCCGAGCGGATCACGGTCAACGCCATCGCGCCCGGGCCGTTCGCGACCGACATGCTGGCGCCGGCGATGCGGCAGGGCGTGGACATGCTGCACGACGTGCCGCTGGCGCGCTTCGGCGAAGCCGACGACATCGTCGGCGTGCTGCTTTTCCTCTGCTCCAGGGCGGGCGCCTTCGTGACGGGCGCGGTCATTCCGCTCGACGGAGGCGAGACCACCACCATGTAGCGCGCCCCGGCGCGCGTTGGGCGATTCACCCTTCGCCTTGCCCGCGCTCGCTCTCCTCAGGCCGCGGCGGCGCCTGTTTTTCCCCCTTGGGGGGATATCCTCAGGTAAGCGCCCGATAGGCCGGCGCACTTTCACGTGTTGCCGTTAGCCTCGTGCGGGAACGCATTCGCAAGCATGGCTTTGGTAGTTTAGTCTCACATCCAACCCGCACTCAGATGCGGTTTCGGGAGCGGAACATGCGGCGCTTGTTCGGGCTGCAAATCGTCCTTCTCTTGTCCGCCGCGGCTGCGGCGCAGGCGGCTGAGCCGTCGGCCGGGTTGAGCGGACTGAAGCTTGCTCCTCAGAACGCCTTCGACGCCCTGCTCAACGACGCTCAGCCGGACTCCGCTCCCGTCACTTGGCGCTCGACCAAGGTGCGGCTCACGCCGAGGTCGCACCTGCGGGTCAGCGTCGCCGATTCGCTCACCGGGCCCGGGGCGACCGAGGCGCAGGCGGCGCGCCTGGCGGCGGATGCGCGCAACTACGAGGTGACCTTCGTTCGCGACTGGCCGCGCGCGGTCTCCTTCAGCGCCCGCTCGGTGGGCGTCGACGTTTCGCCCCACGCCGCGATTGGCATGACTCCCTACGGCAGCGTCGCCGAGGCGGGCGCGCGGGTCGAACTCAGCCAGAGAATGGACGACGCCGCGGTGGAGAGCCTGAACGCATTGGGCGTCCGCAACGGCGCTGAGCTGGGCGACAAGGGCCGCTGGTACATGTTCGCCGCCGCCAGCGGGCGCGCCGTCGGCCTCAACATGATGCGCGGCGAAAGCGGCTGGGCCCGCGCCGGCTGGACCACGGACCAGAGCTCCACGCTCGTGGGTGACGCCCAGGTCGGCGTCGGCTGGCGCAAGGGGGCCATGCAGACCTCCTTCGGCGTCCTGCACCGCGAGGCCAAGGCCCAGCACACCTACTTCGGCTACGTCTCCCGCCCCGACACGGTCGCCGGCTTCACCTTCGCCGTCCGGCCGGGCGAGTAGGCTCGTCTAGCCCAGCGCCGCCTTCACCTCCGCCAGCACGCCCGACCAGTCGCCCGGCGCCCGTTGCCGGAAGAGCCGCATCGCGCCGTACCAGGGGGTGTCGCTGCGCCCCCGCCCCCAGCGCCCGTCGCAGCCGATCGCCGGCAGTAGCACCCAGACCGGCTTGCCGAGCGCCCCGGCCAGATGGGCGACCGCGGTGTCGACGGTGATCACCCGCTCGAGGCCCATGATGATCGCGGCGGTGTCCCAGAAGTCGCGCGCGCCGGTGTCCTCCGGCGCCAGGCTGACCGCACCGGGCAGAGCCAGGAGCTCGGCCGCGGCCTTGGGCGAAAGCGAGCGGTTGCGGTCATTGGCGAGGGCGGGATTGCCCCTGGCCATGACGCCCAGGGTCAGGCCGTGCGCCTTCAGCGGCTGGGGCGAGGCGAGATAGGGCGCGGGCGGCGGCGCCTTCGCCGTCCGCATGAAGATCATCGGCAGGCGGCTGCTCGGGGCCAGGTAGTCCGCGCCCTCGATCTCCAGCGTCCCCTGGCGCGCCACCGCGGTCACTCCGAGCCCTTCGGCCATCAGCCGCTGCAAAGGCGGCCGGCAGATCCAGATCACCTCGGCCCCCGCCTCCTGCAGCGGCCGGGTGAAGCGGGCGTACATGATCTGGTCGCCCAGGCCTTCTTCGCCCCAGATCAGCAGGTTCTTGCCGGCGACCGGCTCGCCGGACCAGAGCGGCAGGCCAAGCTCCGGCGCCGGATCGAGCTGCGGGTCCGGAACCCGCCGCCAGGCGTCGTGCTCGGCGAAACCTTCGGCCCAGCGCCCCTGGCCCAGCAGCGCCATGCCGAGCGAGGCCCGGGCCAGCGCGAACTGCGGGTCGATGATGAGCGCCTCGCGAAACCACGCCTCGGCGGCTTCGAAATCGCCCTGCAGATAGCGTGCGAAGCCCAGCGCCTGCGCGCCGCTAAGCGTCGGCGCGATCGCCCAGGCCTCGCCAAGCTTCGCCTCGGCCTCCTTCAGGCGCCACGCCCGGACCAGGGCCTCGCCCTCGGCGACCAGAGCGCGCGCGAGATCGGATCGGTCGTCCATGCCCGTTTCTAGAAGGTGAGCGCGGTCCCTGAAAGCCACGGGATCCCTGACAAGCGCGGCTTGTTCACAACATGTGGCCGCCTGCGCCAACCTAGCCGCTAGATATTGAATTGGCGGCTGCTAGGCTCACATTGAGATTCACCTGAAGCGTGATTCCGTCCGAGGGGTATGACCGTGACCAAGTCGAAAGCCGCCGCCGCTCTTCCCGGGCTGCTCACCCCCTCCTTCGCCTACAAGCCCTTCCGCTATCCCTGGGCCTACGACTTCTGGAAGAAGCAGCAGCAGGTCCACTGGATGCCCGAGGAGGTTCCGCTCGGCGAGGACCTGAAGGATTGGGCCGCCAAGCTGAACGACCGCGAGCGCAACCTGCTCACCCAGATCTTCCGCTTCTTCACCCAGTCGGACGTCGAGGTGAACGACAACTACATGGAGCGCTACGCCCGCGTCTTCAAACCGACCGAGGTGAAGATGATGCTGGCGGCCTTCTCCAACATGGAGACGATCCACATCGCCGCCTACGCGCTGCTCTTGGAGACGATCGGCATGCCGGAGGCGGAGTTCACCGCCTTCCTCGACTATCAGGCGATGCGCGACAAGCACGACTACATGCAGACCTTCGGCATCGACACCCATGCCGACATCGCCCGCACGCTGGCCATGTTCGGCGGCTTCACCGAAGGGCTGCAGTTGTTCGCCAGTTTCGCCATGCTGATGAACTTCCCGCGCAACAACAAGATGAAGGGCATGGGCCAGATCGTCTCCTGGTCGGTGCGCGACGAGAGCCTGCACTGCGAGGGGATCACCAAGCTCTACCACGCCTTCAACAAGGAGACCGGCGCGGTCACCAAGGCCGTGGCCGACGACATCGTCGACTGCTGCAAGACGGTGGTGACGCTGGAGGACAAGTTCATCGACCTGGCCTTCGAGGCCGGCGAGATCGAGGGCATGACGCCCAAGGACATCAAGAGCTACATCCGCTTCATCGCCGACTGGCGCCTGCGCCAGCTGCACCTGCCGGAAGCCTACGGCATCAAGGAGAACCCGCTGCCCTGGCTGCAGTCGATGCTGTCCGGCGTCGAGCACGCCAACTTCTTCGAGGCCCGCTCGACCGAATACTCCAAGGCCGCCACCAAGGGGCAATGGCACGGCGCCGACGGCGTCTGGGCCGAGTTCGACCGGATGCTGGAGAAGCGGAGTGAGAACACGTTGCCGGCGGAATAGGGGCCTAACGTCCCCTCCGTCTCGCGCCTGGCGGCGCGATCCACCTCCCCCGCTTCGCGGTGGAGGAACTGGTCGCTGCTCCCCCGCATGCGGGGGAGTTGTCGCCGAAGGCGCTGAGGGGGCGTTCGACTTGCGGTTCCGTCGCGTCTGCTCCAGCGCGCGCTTCGACGCCTCCGTCGCCCGCTGCAGCCGTTCCCGATCGAGAATGCGCCGCGTCATACGGATGGAACGCGCGGCGGCGCCTGGAGCTTCCTGCCCGACACGCGCAGGAGGCCGCCATGCCCGAGAAGAAGACCTTCCAGTCCGGCGACAAGGTGAAGTGGGACCATAGCCAGGGAACCACCGCCGGCCACGTCGTCCGCAAACAGACCACGCCGACCAAGATCAAGGGCCACAGGGTCGCCGCCTCGAAGGAGAACCCCGAATACGTCGTGAAGTCCGACAAGACCGGCGCGTTGGCGGCGCACAAGCCGGAGGAGCTGCGGAAGGGGTAGGGGCTCGCGTTTCCTCCCATTGTCATCCCGGTTTCGCAAAGCGAAGACCGGGACCCATGAACACGGCGCGGATGACTGGCGACGGCGCTTCCGCCACGATCTTGGCTTCAAGCCTGTCGTATTAAGGGCAAGCGTCCACATCGCCCGCGTTCTCCGGCGCGCCCGGTATTCGCTCGCCTCTTTCAACCCGGAGATCCCCGCGCAGCACCACCGAGTTCCCTATACGTTCTTGTCGCTCTCGCGAACCAGCTCACGCTGACGCTAGGCGGGCGAATGACGCTCGCCGGTTATGCGGAGCCGAAATGCAAGATCGGAAGAAGTACGTTGATCGAAAGAAGCTGGAATACGAGGCGCAACGGCGCCTCGCCGAAGCCGACGAATGGGCAAGCCGAAGCCTATACCGGCTTGGCGAGAGCAAAGCTGCGAGATCGGCGGCTGGAAACATCGCTGGTGGCGCCGGCGCCGTCGTAGGCGTGGGACGCGGGATGTACCGCGATGCGCAGGCCATCAAGGATGGGGCGGTGTTTGCCTATGACTTGGTGAATTCGCAATCGCGCGGCCACGATGCCGCGGTTGCAACGGGCCGAAGAGTCCTGAAGGACGGCGCCGACTACATCACCACGCGGGCGGCCGATCCCACCCTCGCTTTGGGCGACATCAAGCGCGCGGGCGCGCAAATGAATCGAGACGTCAATCCAGACGCGACGCCTACCGCCTCAACTCTAAAGGATGAAATTGCACGGCGGTACGGCATCGGTAAGAATCAGGGTGAGCTTGTGTACAACGTTGCTTCGCTGGCGCTTCCAGTCGCCGGTGAACTCAAGGGCGCTGCGCAACTGGGGCGGTTCGCTAAGGCCGGTCCTGCGAAATACATCGCGCGGGGCGTAGATCCTAAACTCGCAGAGTACTTAGCGCAGCCCTACGAGGGTATGGGAAGCCACTTCGTTCCCAGACGCACGCGGTTACCCGGCGACTTACCTATTCCCAAGAAGATTCTGGATAGCCGGTTCAATGTCCTGAAACCAAAGGGCGTCGAGCGGGGAGCGATGTACGAACGCCACTTTGGTGTCGACGACCGATACTGGGGTGGGAAGGTGCCCGGCGAGTTCGGCGGGGGTGGCTGGAGCGGTCGGCAGCTGGGTTGGAAGAAGTACAACCCGGTGGAGCGCGTGTGGTACGGCGTTCCCGGCGTGACAAAGGTGGCCGTTATTAGCGGTCCGGCCTCGTTGGGCGCTGCTGGCGGAGCGACGGCGGACAAACGTCGGCGCTAGTCGAAAATTCGCGAGGCGGGCGCACGTAGATGTCCCCGCCTTAAATCCAGGGCAGATGCGAGCCCATGGGCTTGCTGGTCAAGGGCGGGCCTCCGGCATGCCGCGACGCGGCGGCGGCTCCCACTGCCGCCCTTGAGCAGTCAATCCCTCGTCCGCCATGGCTGCGCAACGGAAACGTCCGCCCCGATGCGCGGCGTTATTGTTCTCGTTGTGTTCTTTCAGCTGTGGCGCTAGACATTCTTATTCGCCGGGCGGTTGGAGTGAAACGGTGGGCATGCAGTTGCGCGAGATCGCGGAGTTCTTGACGGACCTGCCCGATGGTGCGGTCGAGGCCGACGACGGCGGCGACTTCCTGGTTTGGCCAGGCCGTCCAACGCTTGATGCGATCGGCCAGCTTCTCATCGGGATGGGCTGCGAACTCGAGCCCGTGGAGTGCGCCGACTTCAAGGGTTGGGATATGGGGTTCCGCTACCGTGGCCGACGGCTCTGGGTCCGCGTCACGCAGATTGAACGGCACGTCGCCTGTTTCGCCGATCCCAATCTATGGCCGAAGATCGTCGGGGGAAGGCATCCGCTCTACCTCGAGCTCCTGGGCCGCCTGGCGGAGGCGCTCGATCAGGATCCGCGCTTCCACGAAATCAGTTGGCACGCTCTCAAGGCGTTCGATCCGCATAGATCGGAGGCCGCGGAGGGCGCCTAACTCCCCCAAGGCCCCTGGCGCTCATCGCCCGTCACCGGCACCGCCGTTCCGCGCCTGCGCCCCACCGGCGCGGTCCTCGCCTCCGGCGCCCGGGCGACCGGCCCGCGCGGCGCGCCGCCGCCCAGGCGCATCAAGGCGGCCACGCGGTTCTCCGTCGCCGGGTGGGTGGAGAAGAGGTTGTCGCCGCCGGAGCCGGCGAGCGGGTTGATGATGAACATGTGGGCGGTGGCGGGGTGGCGCTCGGCGTCGGGGTTGTAGACGCCGCCCTTGGCGTAGGCCTCGATCTTGCGCAGCGCGCTGGCGAGCCCCTCGGCGTCGCCGCTGATCTCGGCGCCGCCGCGGTCGGCCTCGTACTCACGGCCGCGGCTGATGGCCATCTGCACCAGGGCCGCGGCCAAGGGGGCGACGATCGCCACGACGATCGCGCCGATCATGCCGGCGGGGCGGCCGTGCTCGTCGCGGCCGCCGAAAAAGAACGCGAAGTTGGCGAGTCCCGAGATCGCGCCGGCGATGGTGGCGGTGATCGTCATGGTCAGGGTGTCGCGGTTCTTCACGTGCGCCAGCTCGTGGGCCATGACGCCACGGATCTCGCGGCGATCGAGCATGCGCAGCAGCCCCCGTGTCGCGGCGACGGCGGCGTGCTGCGGGTCGCGGCCGGTGGCGAAGGCGTTCGGCTGGTCCTGGTCGATGATGTAGACCCTGGGCTGCGGCAGGCCGGCCCGGGCGGCCAGCTCGCGCACGTCGGCGGCGTAGTTGCGGACGATCGGATCGGGGTCGGTCTCGTCCGCCGGCTGCGCCCGGTACATGGAGAGCACGATCTTGTCGGCGTTCCAGTAGCTGATCAGGTTCATGCCCGTGGCGAACACCAGGGCGATCAGCATGCCGGTCGGCCCGCCGATGGCGTAGCCCGCGCCGACGAAAAGGGCGGTCAGGGCCGCCAGGAGCATGAAGGTGCGAAGGTGGTTGCGCATGGGTCCGGCTTGCAGCGGGATCCGAATGTCCCGCGCGCAACATATGGGTGAGGGGAAGCGCCGCCGGAAGGCCGGCGCGCGCCTTGAGGCTACTTGACCGCGGCGATCCGCGCGCGCGCCGCCGCCTGGCGCGCGGGGCGCTGTTGCGCCAGCAGGCGCTCGTGCATGGCGGTCGCGTCCATGGGCTTGGCGAACCAGTAGCCCTGCATCCGCTCGCAGCCGGCGGCGCGCAGGATGATGGCCTGGGCCTCGTCCTCCACGCCCTCGGCGACCACGGTCACGCCCAGCGAGCGGGCCGCGTGCATCATCGAGCCCACCAGCATCGAGGCGCGCGGGTTGCGGGCCACGTCGTCGATAAGGCTGCGGTCAAGCTTCAGCGTCTGGATCGGCAGGTTCATCACGGCGCGCAGGTTGGAGTAGCCGGTCCCGAAGTCGTCCAGGGCGACGTTCACGCCCCGGGTCGCCAGCCGCTCGATGTGCCGGCGCGCCAGGCCCATGTCCTGCAGCAGGAAGGTCTCGGTGATCTCGACGGTCAGCGCCGTAGGCGGCAGGTCGGTGCAGCTCAGGCGATGGATCAGCTTGCGCGAGAAGCTCGGGTCCATCAGGTCGCGGGGAGAGACATTGCAGGAGATGCCGTTCACCAGCCCGTCGGCGACCCAGGGCGCGGCGACGGCGCAGGCGGCTTCGAACACCGCCTCGTCGATGCGCCCGATCAGGCCCAGCTCCTCGGCGATCGGCACGAAGGCGCCGGGCGCCAGCAGGCCTTCCACCGGGTGGCGCCAGCGGCAGAGCACCTCGACGCTGACGGTCCGCCCGGTGCGGATGTCGACGATCGGCTGGAACCAGGGTTCGATCTCGCCCGCGGGAATGGCGCGGCGCAGCTCGCCCTCGAGGGTGCGCCGGCGATCGTTCTCCGCCTTCAGCTCGGCGTCGAACGCCCACCAGCGGCGGCCGCCGACGGACTTGGCGCGGGTCAGCGCGCGGTCGGCGCAGCGCTGCAGGTCGGAGCCCTCCGCCGCATCGATCGGGCAGATTGCGACGCCCACGCTGACGCCAGGCGAGACGTTGCGCCCGTTCACCGAGAAGGGCTGGCCAAGCAGGCTCAGCAGGCGGTCTGCGCGCTTGGCGACGTCCACGTCGGCGGTGAGCAGGGCGAATTCATCCCCGCCCAGCCTGCCCACCAGTTCGCCGGGCGCGGAGTCGGCGTTGAGCCGTGCGCCCACCTCCGCCAGCATCAGGTCGGCGCCGGCGTGGCCGAGGCTGTCGTTGAGGTGCTTGAAACCGTCGAGGTCGATAAGGAACAGGGCCGCCGGCGGCCCGCCCGCGCGGACGTCCTGCAGCCGCTCGCTCAGCGCCGCAGTGAAGGCTGAGCGGTTGAGCAGGCCCGTCAGGGCGTCGGTGTGCGCCAGACGCAGCATCATCGCCCGCTCGGCTTCGAGCTCGGCGATCCGCGCGGCGAGATCCGCAGAGATTTGAGCGGGTGATGACACGAAAGACGCGAGGGCCTCGACTGAACGTGTCGCCAAGATGCCGCCATGACGAGAATCTCACGTAAAAGGAGATGGCTAAGCAGGCGTTACCGCCCAGATCGAGTTCGCTAACGAGCGGATGTTCATTTGGTTCTTGGACCAGGGCGTCATTGAGGCGGTGGCGGGACTAGACGACGACTTTCTCGCCGCGCCGGGCGGCGGAGCGTAAAAAGGAACCATGAACGCAAAGACCGAAGCCGTCCGCATCGTCGACCAGCTGGAGGCGGCGTACCGAGAGAGCGTGGAGGCGCTCCGCGAGGCTTTGCGCCGGTTCCTGGCGGGCGGGCGGCCGCCCAGGATCGAGACCCGGCGAGCCGGCGCCTTCGCCTATCCGGAGCTGCGGCTGATCTGGGCGAGCGGCCAGCCTTTCCCGCGCACCAGCCGCGCTTTCGCGCGCATCGGTTCGCCGGGCCGCTATTCGGTGACGGTGACCCGGCCGGACCTGTTCCGCGGCTATCTGACCGAACAGCTCACGCTTCTGCTGCAGGATTTTCAAGTGCAGCTGGAGGTCGCTCGCTCGACCCAGGAGATACCCTTTCCCTATGTACTCGAGGGCAGCCCGGACCTCTCGCTGTCGGACCACCGCACGACCGAGATCGCGCGTCATTTTCCGACGACGGAGCTCGCTTATATCGGCGACGAGGTGGCCGACGGCGCCTGGATCGCCGGGCCGGACGCGCCCAGGCCGCTTTCGCTGTTCGACGGCCTGCGCACCGACTTTTCACTGGCCAGGCTCGCCCACTACACCGGCACGCCGGCCGAGCACGTGCAGCAATATATTCTGTTCACGAACTATCACCGCTACGTCGACGAATTCGTCCGCTGGGGCTGCGCTCAGCTGCGGGACGGCCCCTACCTGGCCCTGTCGGCGGCCGGCGGGGTCGTGGTCACAGCCGACACGCCAGATCCGGAGACGGCGGTGGCGGCCGCGGCCTGGCGCCGCCACCAGATGCCGGCCTACCACCTGATGGCCGAGGGCCGCGCCGGAGTGACGCTGGTGAACATCGGCGTCGGGCCCTCCAACGCCAAGACCATCTGCGACCACTTGGCGGTGCTGCGGCCCCAGGCCTGGCTGATGATCGGCCACTGCGGCGGCCTGCGCGGCTCGCAGACCATCGGCGACTATGTGCTGGCCCACGCCTATCTGCGCGACGACCATGTGCTCGACGGGGTGCTGCCGCCGGAGATCCCCATCCCGCCGATCGCCGAGGTGCAGGTGGCGCTGAACCGCGCCGCCGAGACCGTCACCGGGGAAGCCGGCGAGCTCCTGAAGCGCCGGCTGCGCACGGGCACGGTGGTGACCACCGACGACCGCAACTGGGAGCTTCGGTTCTCGAAAAGCGCGCTGCGCTTCAACCAGAGCCGGGCGGTGGCGATCGACATGGAAAGCGCCACCATCGCCGCCCAGGGCTACCGCTTCCGGGTGCCCTACGGGACCCTGCTCTGCGTATCGGACAAGCCGCTGCACGGCGAGATCAAGCTGCCCGGCCAGGCCAACGCCTTCTATGAGCGGGCGATCGGCCAGCACCTGCAGATCGGCTTGGCCAGCCTCGACCTGCTGCGCGAGGAAGGCTCGCGCCTGCACTCGCGCAAGCTGCGCAGCTTCGACGAACCGCCGTTCCGGTGAGCATTTTCCTCTCCCAGTTTGCTGGGAGAGGAAGGAATCTCAGCAGGCTTCGGCCAGCTCGAGTTCGCTTGCGCCGTCGACCACGAGGCCGCCGACCATCTCCAGAAGCTGCCGGGCGCCGACCGGTTTGGTGAGGTAGCCGTCGACGCCGGCCATCCGCGCCGCCTCGATGTGCTCCGGCAGGGTGTTCGCCGAGACCATGATCACCGGCGTGCGCGCCCGGCCCTCGGCGCTTTCGGCGCGGCGGATCGACTGGGTGGCCGAGAGCCCGTCCATCACCGGCATCATCATGTCCATCAGCACCAGGTCGAAGGGTTCGCGCCGCATCGCGTCCAGCGCCTGGACGCCGTCGGCGGCGGTCGCGACGTCGGCGTCGATCGTGGCCAGGATGGCCTCCAGGACCTTCAGGTTGATGTCGTTGTCGTCGGCGATCAGCACCCGGAGCGGCCGCCCGGGATCTGCGGCCTCGGGGCGCGCGGGCGACGCCGCCGCGGCGACCTCGCCCAGGTCCGCGTCCAGCGGCAGGGTGACGTGGAAGGCCGCGCCCCGATCGGGGGCGCTGGAGCAGCCGATCTCCGCGCCCAGCAGGCTCGCGATCTCGCGGCAAAGGGCGAGGCCCAGGCCGGCGCCGCCGAAGCGGCGGGTGAGGCCGAGCTCGGCCTGCTCGAAGGCGCCGAACAGGCGCGGCGCGAGATCCGCGGCGAAGCCCACGCCGCTGTCGGCGACCTCGAAGCGGAAGAAACCTGGCCGCGCGTGCAGGACGCCGAGGCGAACCTCGCCCTGGGCGGTGAACTTGATCGCATTGTCGAGCAGCCGCGACAGCATGCGGCCGATCTTGTCGGCGTCGCCACGGACCCTCAACCCCGCGAGCTCGGGCGCCATCTCCAGCCGCAGCTCGAGTCCCTTGGCCTTGGCCTGTTTGGCGAAGCCGTTGGCGAGGGCGGTGGCGAAGGCCTCCAGGTCGAAGCTCACCGCGCGCACCGGCTCGGCGTCGCTCTCCAGCCGCGTGAGCTCCAGCACGTCGGCCACCAGCGACTGCAGGTCGCGCGCCGAGGCCAGCGCCAGGCCCACGGATTCCGCCTCGCGAACGGGCAGGGCGCCCAGGTCGAGGCCATCGAGCAGACCGATGGCGCCGTTGAGCGGCGTCTGCAACTCGTGGCTGATATTGGCGAGGAAGGAGGTCTTGGCGCGGCTGGCGGCCTCAGCGGCGCTCTTGGCCGCCTTCAGCGCGCTCTCGGCGGCGAAACGCTGAGCGCAGTCGCGAACGATGATGCTCAGCCGATCTCCCGGCCCGTCCAGCCCTTCCGTCGCCGCCGAGACGGTGAGCTCCATCGGGAAAACGCGGCCGTCGCCGCGAACGCCGACGAACTGCAGCGTCGCCACCTCGCCGGCGCTGAGTATGGCGATGCTTTCCTCCAGCCGCTGGCGCGACGGCTCGCGGACATCTTCCGGAAAGACCAGGTCGAGGCCGGCGCGCGGCGCGGCGATCGCGGCGCCGAACAGCGCCTCGGCGGCGCGGTTGCGGTAGTCGATGACCAGGTCGGGGCGGATGCTGAGGAAGGCGTCGGGCGCCGACTGCAGGAGCCGGTGCGCGCGATGCCGGTCGGCCTCCGCGCCGACCCGCGGCGCCATCGCCGCGGCCAGGCGCTCCAGCCCGGCGACGAGTTCGAGGTTGTAGGTCCGCGCCTCGTCGTCGATCAGCACGAGCGCGGCCGCAAGCCCGCCGGTCAGCTCCAGCGGCGCCGCCAGCGCGAACAGGCTTTCGCGGAGGTTCCTGGCCGAAAAGGCGAGCGCCGGCCGCGCCCGCGCCTCCACGCGCAGGGCGGAGTCCAGGCAGGCGAGCTCGGTTTCGCTGACGCCGATCGCGGCCCCGGTCCAACTGCGGCCGGCCGACCATAGGCGGAGCGCCGCGCCGCGGCTTTGCGCGAGCAGGCGGCCGACGGAGACCAGGTCCTCCAGCCGCGGGTCGGCGACGTCCGCGGGGGCGTCGGCGGCCTCCCCCCGCGCAAACTCGAAGAATTCTTGCCTCACGTGCCGATGTTCCCGCCGGCCTTCTGCGCGGTTCTGCGCACGCTGAAGCTGCGCCGCCACCGGTTAAGATTGGATGTTAAGGCCAAGCTCGGCAGGCATGCGTCGTGCGACGCCGCGGGGCCGGACGCGATACGCCCGCCGCAGTTTCCGCCAACCGCGACGGGCGCCTCAGGGACAGACCTCTCGGAGAAGCCTGCCGACACCATTGCGCAAGATGTGTCATCGCGCCTAATCACCTGCGCGTGTTTCACGGACTGATGATGCAAAGCTTCCTGCCGCCCCGCCGCGTCCTGATGGGACCAGGCCCGTCCGACGTCAGCCCCCGGGTGCTGCAAGCGCTTGCGCGCCCCACGGTCGGACACCTCGATCCGCAGTTCCAGGCGCTGATGGAGGAGATCAAGGCCGCCCTGCAGCGGCTGATGAACGCCCCCGACCACGCCTGCGTGCCGCTGCCCGCGCCCGGCACGGCGGGCATGGAGGCGGCGATGATGAACCTGCTGGAGCCTGGGGACCGCGCCGTCGTGGCGGTGAACGGCGCCTTCGGCGGTCGGATGGCCGACATGGCCGACCGCGCCGGAGCTGAGGTGGTCGCCGTCGATCACGAATGGGGCCGCCCGGTCGATCCGCGCCGGGTCGCCGCGGCCTTGGGCGAGGCGCCGGCCAAGGTGCTGGCCTTCGTTCACGCCGAGACCTCGACCGGCGCACGCAGCGATGCGGCGACCCTGTGCCGGCTGGCGCGGGAACACGGCGCGCTGTCGGTAGTCGACTGCGTCACCTCGCTGGGCGGCGTCGCCGTCGATGCGGCGGGGTGGGACGCCGATGTCATCTATTCCGGAACCCAGAAGTGCCTCTCGGCGCCGCCGGGGCTCTCGCCGATCGCGCTCTCGCGGCGCGCCCAGCAGGCCATCGCCGGGCGCAAGACCAAGGTCCGCAACTGGCTTTTGGATTTCAATCTGCTGATGAGCTACTGGGGCGGCGAGGGCGGCCGCACCTACCACCACACCGCGCCGGTGAACGCGCTCTACGGTCTGCACGAAGCCCTGGTGGCGCTGTTCGAGGAAGGCCAGCAGGCCGCCATCGTGCGCCACGCGCGGATGCACGAGGCCCTGGCGGCCGGGCTGGAGGCGGCGGGCCTGAACCTGCTCACCGAGCCTGATTGCCGCCTGCCGCAGCTCAATCCAGTGATCGTCCCCGACGGGATCGACGAGGCCGCGGTGCGCGCGCACGTGCTCGCCCGCTGGGACCTGGAGATTGGCGCGGGCCTGGGGCCGCTGAAGGGCCGGATCTGGCGCGTCGGCCTGATGGGGGCCTCGGCCACGCCATGGCACGTGCGGGTCTGCCTGACGGCCTTGTGCGACGCGCTTTCCGCCCAAGGGTTCGCCGCCGACGGCAAGGCGGCGCTGGCGGCGGCCGAGCCGCATCTCGCCGCCTGATCGGGCGCGGCCGAGGTGATCCCGCCCGACGATCGCGGCTTCACCCTCGGCGACGGCCTGTTCGAGACCGTGCTCGCCGTGGGCGGGGATCTGCTCAGGCTGGAGGCTCATCTGAATCGGCTGGCTGCGGGCTGCGAGATGCTCGGCCTGCCGGCGCCCGATCGCACGCTGGCCGCCCGGCTCATGCGCGCCGCCCTGGCTGACGCCGGTTTGGGAAAAGCGCGCGCGGCGGTGCGGCTCACCCTGACTGCAGGGTCGGGCGGGCGGGGGCTTGACCGCCCCGACTCGCCGAGCCTTCGCCTGGTCGCCACCGCCACCGCCACCGCCACCGCCGCCGCCTCGCCACGACCGTCGACCCCGGCGCGCCTCGTCACCGCGGGCGTTCGACGCAACGCGCAGTCGCCGGCGTCGCGCCTGAAGACCCTCGCCTACCTCGACAACGTCCTGGCGCGCGCCGAGGCGCGGGCGGCCGGGGCGGACGAGGCCCTGATGCTCAACACTCGCGGCGAACTGGCGTGCGCTGCGGCCGCCAATCTCTTCTGGGTCCAGGGGGAGCGGCTGTTCACGCCGGCGCTGACGTGCGGCGTGCTGGCTGGCGTCCAGCGCGCGCGCGTGGCGGCGTGGATGGCGAAGGCCGGCACTCCCCTTCAGGAAGTGGCCGCCGGCCCCGAGGCGCTTGCGACGGCCGACGCGGTCTTTCTCACCAATGCGCTGATCGGCGTGCGTCCGGTCGCGGCAGCGGACGGCCACGCGTTCCGGCCGCACCCGCTTGTCGCGCAGCTCGCCCGGGATCTGCAGGACTAATCCTCCCTTCCCTTATGAGCGCGACGAAGAGCGCCAAGATCTTCTTGGTAAGCCAAATACTAAGCGGAGCCTTGAAAATCCGCCAAAAGGCCGCGCTTGAATTTTCTGTAATTAAGCGCGCGTTCACCCTGCCAATTCATCCCGACTTAAACGGAGGGCGGCATTTTGTACTGGCATTCGGGGCGAGCAGGCCGGTTGGCTTGATCCCTCATCAGTCTGCTCGCAATCAAAGGAGATCGAGCAATGTCGAAGATTGTGACCCGTTTCTTCAAGGACGAATCCGGCGCCACGGCCATCGAATACGGCCTGATCGCCGCCCTCATCGCCGCGGTTCTGATCACGGCGCTCTCGAACATCGGTAAGAACCTCAACGGTACGTTCGAGACCATCGCGACCAAAGTTCAATCCGCGAGCTAAGCGCCAGAGCGCAACAGCGATCCAAGGCCCCCGGAGTTCGCTCCGGGGGCTCTTTTGTCTTTGGCGCAAACCGTCCGTTCACGAGCGGCGCGCGAAAATGCCGCCGGAGGCGCTCAAATGATCCACGCCCTGCAGTCGTTGCTCCTGCTGCTCTGCCCCGCTCTGGTCATCGTGGGCGGCGTGCACGACCTCGTCACCTATCGGATCCCCAACTGGATCTCGCTCGCGTTAATGGCCGTATTCGTCGTCACCGCCGGCGTGGCGCTGGCTGGCGGGACGCCCTTGAGCACGATCGGTTTGCACGTGGCCGTGGGAACGGTCGCCTTGGTGATCGGCTTCGCCATGTTCGCCTTCGGCTGGATCGGCGGCGGCGACGCCAAGCTGTTCGCGTCCGCGGCGCTGTGGATCGGCTGGCCCGCGGCGGGAACCTATGCAGCGTCCACGGCTATCGCCGGCGGCGCCTTGTCGATATTCATCCTGGCGCTGCGGTCCGCACCGGCACGGGCCTACCTGCCGACCGGTCCCGCCTGGTTCGCGCGCCTCTCCGAGCCCAAGGCGGGCATACCCTACGGCGTGGCGATCGCCTTCGGCGCCCTGATGGCCTTTCCGGAATCCAGCTTCGTCAAGGCGCTCGCAGCCTTCTGATCGGTTGCGGACCCGCGCGCAATGCGCCTAGGTGAATCCGAAAAGACGCCTGAAGGTCCCCCAACGGTTCAATGTCCGAAGTCATCCTCGACGCGTCCGAGAGCGCGGCCGTCCCCATTTTCGCCGTGGCCGACCACGAGGCCGAGGCCTTCCTTCAGACGCAGCCCGGCTTTGTGCAGGCCTTCGCCCGCTTCACCGAGTTCAAGGGGCGCGCCGGCCAGGTGGCGGCCGTGCCGAGCGCGGACGGGGTGATGGAGCGGGTTCTGCTCGGAGTCGGCGCAACGGCGGAGCCTTCGGCGTTCCGCGGGCTTCCGGCCAAGCTTCCGCCGGGCGTCTATCGCTTCGAGCGCAAGCCCGATGCGATCAGCGCCGACCAGGCCGCGCTGGCCTTCGCCCTCGGCAGCTATCGGTTCGACCGCTACAAGCCCGCCGGCGGCGAACGGCCGCGACTGTTCGCCGACGGCGCGGACGTGGCCGAGGTGCGGCGGATCGCGCACGCCTGCGCGCTGGCGCGCGACATGATCAACACGCCGGCCAACGATATGGGCCCGCTGCAGATCGAGACCATCGCCCGCGAGATCGCCAGCCAGCACGGCGCCCAGATCACCGTGATCGAGGGCGAGGGCCTGCTGGAAGCCAACTATCCGGCGGTGCACGCGGTCGGTCGGGCCGCCGCGCCGGGCCGGGGGCCGCGCATGATCGAGATCAGCTGGGGCGATCGCGGCCGGCCGGTCGTCTGCATCGTCGGCAAGGGGGTGGTCTTCGACACCGGCGGCCTGGACATCAAGCCTTCCTCCGGCATGCGGCTGATGAAGAAGGACATGGGCGGGGCGGCGCATGCGCTGGCGCTCGGCCGAATGATCATGGCCGCCGCCCTTCCGCTGCGGCTCATTGTGCTGACGCCGGTCGTGGAGAACGCCATCTCGGGCGAGGCGATGCGGCCGGGCGACGTGATCGGCTCGCGCAAGGGCCTGACGATCGAGATCGGCAACACCGACGCCGAGGGGCGGCTGATCCTGGCCGATGCGCTTGCACGTGCGGCGGAGCTGGAGCCCGCGCTGACCATCGACCTGGCGACCCTCACCGGCGCCGCGCGGGTCGCGCTCGGGCCTCAGCTGCCGCCCTTCTTCACCGACGACGAAGATCTGGCCGCCGCCATCCTGCGCCACGCCGAGGCGACCGACGACCCGCTCTGGCGGTTGCCGCTCTGGAAGGGCTATGCGGACACGATCGACTCCGACATCGCCGACCTGAAGAACGATCCGGACGCCTGGGCCCAGGCCGGCGCCGTGACGGGCGCGCTGTTCCTGCAGCGGTTCGCCCCGCCGGGGCCTTGGGCGCATCTCGACATCTACGCGTGGAACAACAAGCCGGGCCCCGGCCGCTCCTCGGGGGGAGAGGCCCAGGCGATCCGCGCGCTCTACGCCCTGATCCGCGAGCGCTTCGCGTGAGTTGGGACCCGCGGGTCACGCCGCTCCGGGACGGGATCGCCGCCCGTTCCCTGGAAGGCGTGCTGCCGGCCGAGGCCTACCTGGACCCCAAGCCGCTGCGCTGCGCGGCGCCCGCGGCCGCCATCCGCCGCGCGCCGGACGCCGCGTCGGAGCAGATGGACCAGCTGCTGTTCGGCGAGGCCTTCGACGCCGTGGAGGAGGAGGGCGCCTTTCTCCTCGGCCAGGCGCGGCGGGACGGCTATGTCGGCTATGTCGAGGCCGCGGCGCTGGCGCCGCACGTTGGCGCCCCGACGCATCGGATTTCCGCGATCCGCACCTATGCCTTCGCCGAGCCCAGCATCAAGTCGAAGGCGTCCGGGCCTTACTCGCTGAACGCCCTGGCCACGGTGGAGGCGGTGGACGGCCGACTGGCGCGGGTGGCGGGCGCGGGCTGGATGGCTGTCCATCACCTCTCGCCGATCGGCGCCTTCGCGCGTGACCCGGCCTCGGTGGCCGAGCTCTACCTCGGCGCGCCCTATTTCTGGGGCGGGCGAGAGAGCCTGGGGCTCGATTGCTCGGGCCTGGTGCAGCAGGCGCTGCTGGCGTGCGGCCTGGCCTGCCCGCGCGACGCCGACATGCAGCAGGCGCTAGGCCGCGAGATCGGCCGCGCGGCCTTTGGCCGAGGCGACCTGGTCTTCTGGAAGGGGCATGTGGCCATGGGCCTCGACGGCCGGCGCATCATCCATTCCAACGCCCATCACATGGCGGTGGCGATCGAGCCCCTGGACGAAGCCATTGAACGCATAAAGGCCGCAGGTTCCGGAGAACCTACGGCCTTCAAGCAGCTCTAGGACCGATCTCAGGCGTTAGGCTTGGCCGCGGACGCGGCGGGCTGCGCCTTCGGAGCGGCCGGCGCGGGCGCCTTCTCGCCCTGGCCGGCGGGGCCGCCGGAGGTGGTGGCCGGCGCGGCGGTGCTTCCGGTTGCGGTGGGTTGGCCCTCGGCCGCAGCGGCGGGCGCGGCAGCATTGCCGGCGGCCGGCGCGGCGGCGGCCGGGTTCGGCGCCGGGATGGGATAGGAGCCCGAACCCTGAGTGCGCAGGTAGGCGATCAGGTTGATGCGGTCTTCCTGCTTCTTCAGGCCAACGAAGGTCATCTTGGTGCCGTTGATGTAGGCCTGCGGCGACTTCACGAACTCATAGACGTGCTCGTAGTCCCAGATTGGCTGCTTGCCGCCGAAGGCCTGCATGGCGGGCGAATAGGCGAATCCAGGATGGCTGCCCGGCTTGCGCCCCAGCAAGCCCCAGAGGTTCGGTCCGGTGCCGTTCGGGCCGCCGTTCGAGTCGGTGTGGCAGGACTGGCACTTGGCGAAGGTCGCCTGGCCGGCCGCCACGTCCGCCTTCGGCAGCACCGTGCCCCAGTCCGGCGGCACGTCCGCCGCAGCGGCGCCGCCGGCGCCTTCCTCAGCAGCCACTTCCACGGCGAAGCCGGGCTTTTCGACCTTCTCGTCACCGAACAGACCGCTCGAGAGCTCGCGCAGGCCGAAGATGGCCAGACCCGTCGCCAGCACCGCGCCGGCGACCTTGTTGAAGGTGAGGTCGCTCATAGTCCTGTTATCGTGCCCTCTGACGGCCGGCGACGTTGGCCGGCGAACGCGCGGGAATCCCGCCCCTTATTGCGCCCGGCTCTCTTACACGCTACCGGCCCGGGCGCAACCGCCCAAGCGACAGCATGAACCCGATCATCCTCATCCCGGCCCGAATGGCCGCGACCCGACTGCCCGGCAAGCCGCTCGCGGACATCGCCGGCGCACCGATGATCGTGCGCGTGCTGCGCCAGGCCGAGGCGGCCGAGGCCGGGCCTGTGGTGGTCGCGGCCGGGGATGTGGAGATCGTCAAGGCCGTGAAGGCTGCGGGCGGCCGCGCGGTGCTGACCGATCCCGAGCTGCCCTCCGGGTCTGACCGCATTCTGGCGGCCCTGGCGCAAGTCGACCCGGGCGGCCGGCACGACGCGGTGATCAACCTGCAGGGCGACATGCCGTTCGTGGAGCCGTCGATCCTTGCGGCCTGCGTGGCGCTGCTCGCGGGCGAGCCCGCCTGCGACATCGCCACCGTGGTCGCTCCCGAAGCCTCGCCGGACGATCGCGCCAACCCCGACGTGGTCAAGGCGGTGCTGGCCATGGCGCAGGACGGCCGCCGCGCCCGCGCGCTCTACTTCACGCGCTCGACCCTCTACGGCGACGGCCCGGTGTGGCGCCACGTCGGCATCTATGGCTATCGGCGCGCGGCGCTGGAGCGGTTCAACGCCGCCCCGCCGTCGCCACTCGAAAAGCGCGAAAAGCTGGAGCAGCTCCGCGCCCTCGAACTCGGGCTTTCGATCTGGGCCGCCATCGCCCAGGCCGCGCCGATCTCGGTCGACACGCCGGCCGACCTCGAGCAGGCGCGCGGCTACGCAAAGGATCTCCCATGACTCAGCAACGCATCGCCTTCCAGGGCGAGCTGGGCGCCAACAGCCACGAGATGTGCCAGGCCGCCTATCCGGACTATGAGGCGGTCCCCTTCGCCAGCTTCGAGGAAGCGTTCGAGGCCGTGCGCGTCGGCGATTGCCGCCTGGGCATGATTCCGGTGGAGAACTCGATCGCCGGGCGCGTGGCCGACGTCCACCACCTGCTGCCGGACTCGGGGCTGAAGATCATCGGCGAGCGATTCAAGCCGATCCGCTTCCACCTGATGGTCAACCCCGGCGTCAAGCTGGCGGACGTGAAGATCGCCGCCTCCATGCCGATCGCGCTCGGCCAGTGCCGCAAGACGCTGCGGCGGCTGGGCCTCAAGACCGAGCCGGTCGGCGACACCGCGCTCGCGGCCAAGATGCTGGCCGAGCATCCCGACCCCGCCCGCGCGGCGGTCGCGCCGGAGCTGGCGGCCAAGCTGTACGGCCTGGAGATCCTGCAGCGGAACATCGAGGACGAGCACAACAACACGACCCGGTTCCTGGTGATGACGGCGGAGCCCGAGCCCGCGCCGCCGCCCTTCACCGACCCCTGCATTACGAGCTTCGTCTTCCGCGTGAAGAACCTGCCTGCCGCCCTCTACAAGGCGCTGGGCGGCTTTGCGACCAACGGCGTGAACATGATCAAGCTCGAAAGCTACATGGAGAACGGCAGCTTCACGGCCACCTTCTTCTACGTCGAGGTGGAAGGCCGCCCCGAGGATCGCGGAGTCGCGCGCGCCTTCGAGGAGCTGCACTTCTTTTCCGAGAAGTTCGAGGTTCTCGGCGTCTACTCCGCCGACCCGTTCCGCAGCCGGGGTTAAGCTAATCGCCACCTCGCGCCCGCCATGATGCCGCACCGATAGGCTCGAACGGGAACGATCATGGGCTGCGAGGCGGCGTCGAGCGGGTTCAAGGTGGGCTTGGGCCGCGCCGGCGCGCCGGGTGCTCTGCTCGCGATCCTCGTCACCCTGGTTCTGATCGCGACCGGCCTCCGGCCGGCGCCGGCGGATGGAAACGTTCACACGGCGCCGTCCGCCGCGGCGGGCGACGCGGCGCTTTATGCGGCGGTGATCGACGACGTGCGGGGTGGTGCGTCCTACTACCGAGCCACCATAGAGGAGCAGCGTCAGCGCAACTATCCTGTCCGGCCTTTCGTCGCGGTTCGTCCGCCTACGCTTGCAGTGACGATGGCCCTCTTCCCCGAGCTAGTCGGCCGCGGCCTGCTCGCGCTGCTGGCCGTAGCGTGCCTCGCAGCCTGGGGCCGGCGGTTGAGATCTCTCGGCGTTGACCGCACCTGCCTCGCGGTCAGCCTCCTGGCCCTTGCCTCCGGCGTCGCGCCGGCGCTGGCCGGGCCGGCCCATCTGTTCCACGAGGTCTGGGCGGGCCTTCTGATCACGCTCTCACTGGCGTTGCGACGACCCGACCGTTGGGGCGCAAGCGTCGCATTGGGCTTGTTGGCCGCCTGCACGCGAGAACTGGCCGGCGGCTACCTCCTGGTCATGGCCGTCCTGGCTTGGCGCGAGGGCCGCCGCAACGAGATGCTGGCGTGGGCCTTGGCGCTTGCCGCGCTGGCCGGCGCGCTTGTGGCGCACGCCGGAGTGGTCGGCGAACTGACCGACTCAGGGGATCTCGCTTCCCAGGGCTGGGTCCGCTTTGGCGGCTGGCGCTTCGTCCTGGCGGCGTTCCGCTGGAACCTGATGCTGTTCGAGGCGCCGATGGCCTTCACCGCTCTGCTGGCGCCTGCAGCCCTGCTTGGCCTGGCCCTATGGCGAGACCCGCTTGGCGACCGGGTGTCGCTTACAGTGGCCGGCTACACAGCCGCATTCTGCGTCGTTGGCCGGCCTGAGAACAACTATTGGGGCCTGCTGATCGCACCGCTTTGGCCGATTGGTTGGGCGCTGGCGCCGATGGCTCTGCGGGCCGTGGGACGTAGTCTGCTGCAACTGCGGCCGGCGGCGATCAGCCTGCCTCCACCCACGCCTTGATCAGCTGGTGGGCGATGGCCAGGGGACCTGGGGCGAACACGCCTTCGATGCGGCCGGCGAGTAGATCGCGGGCTTCGTCGCGGGTGAACCAGCGGATCTCGGAAAGCTCGGTCTGATCGGGCCGGCCCTCTTCATCCTCCACCTCGGCCAGCAGTCCGATCATCAGCGAGGAGGGATAGGGCCAGGGCTGGCTGGAGTGGTATCGGACCTTCAGGGCGTGCAGCCCCGCCTCTTCCAGCAATTCGCGCGCGCAGGCCTCCTCGATCGATTCGCCGGGCTCTAGGAACCCCGCCAGCGCCGAGAACATGCCCGCCGGCCAGATCTCCTGCCGACCCAGCATGCAGCGGTCGCCGTGGAAGGGCAGCATGATCACCACGGGATCGGTGCGCGGGAAGTGCTGGGCGTCGCAGGCCTCGCAGACCCGCATCCAGCCGCCGCTCGCCGGATGGCTGGGTTCGCCGCAGACCGCGCAGCGGCGATGCCGGCGGCGCCATTCGAAGACCTGCTTGGCGGTCGCGGCGATGCTCGCGTCCGCAGCCGGAAGCGAGAGCGCGATCTGGCGCAGCTCCTGGAACGTGCCGAGGCCCATGAGCGCGGAGGCGGTGGGGTCGGCCTGGCCCTCCAGGTCGACGGCGAAGATGGCCGTCTCCTGCCACAGGCCGAGAAACAAGATTCGCTCGGCGCCGCCCGAGAGCTCTGCGGCGAGCTTGGCAGGCAGGTAGCTGAGCTGCAGGCTTCCGTCCGGGCCGGCCTCGACCAGCGGCTTTCCGTTCCAGATCGCCACCGCCTGAGCCGCGTCCGAGGCGAGCTGGCGGGCTAGCCAGTCTTCGTCGAGCCGGCGGTCGCTCGCCCGGTCCAGGGGGTTGCCGGCGAAGGTGTTGAAAAATCTGTCGAGCGCCATGGCCAACTCTTACGCTCCGCCGCCGCGCGCGTCATGTGGGCGCGGCGATTGGCCGGCCGGCTTGCGCGGACTGGCGTCAACGGCGATATAGGGCGCGGAGATCGGCTGCGGGCGGACGCCTCGCCAACCCGGTCAGGTCCGGAAGGAAGCAGCCGTAACGAGTTACGCTCCGGGTCGTTGTCCGATCTCCACCTAACCCTCAGAGCCCATGGCCGACGAAGACCTCACGCTCGACGACGACATTCCAGAGCGTGACCCGCTGACCGGCGACATGTTCGGCGACCCTGCGCCTCCGCCGGCCGAGACGGACGGCGCCGCCTACACCGTCATCGCGCGGAAGTACCGGCCCAGGACCTTCGAGCATCTCTATGGCCAGGAAGCGATGGTGCGCACCCTGCGCAACGCCTTCGCCAGCGGTCGCATAGCCCACGCCTTCATGCTCACCGGCGTACGCGGGGTCGGCAAGACGACCACGGCGCGCCTGCTGGCCCGAGCGCTGAACTACCAGACCGACGCCGTCGACGAGCCCACCATCGACTTCACGGCCGAGGGGCGTCACTGCCGCGCCATCATCGAAGGGCGGCACATGGACGTGCTCGAGCTCGACGCAGCGAGCCGCACGGGCGTGGCCGACATGCGCGAACTGCTGGAGGGCGTGCGCTACGCCCCGGTGGAGGCGCGCTACAAGGTCTACATCATCGACGAAGTGCACATGCTCTCGACCGGGGCGTTCAATGCGCTCCTGAAGACCCTCGAAGAGCCGCCGCCGCACGCCAAGTTCATCTTCGCCACGACCGAGATCCGCAAGGTCCCGGTGACCATCCTGTCGCGCACCCAGCGCTTCGACCTGCGCCGCGTCGAGCCGGACTTGCTGGTCAAGAACCTGGAGATGATCTGCGAGAACGAGGGCGCGCGGGTCGAGGCCGAGGGGCTGATGCTGATCGCCCGGGCCGCCGAGGGTTCGGTGCGGGACGCCCAGTCGATGCTCGACCAGGCCATCGTCCAGGCCGACGCCGGCCAGACGGTCAGCGCCGCCTCGATCCGCGACATGCTGGGCCTGGCCGACCGAGCCCAGACGATCACCCTGTTCGAGCAGCTGATGCGCGGCGAGGCCGGCGCCGCCATCGAGACCTTCCGCACCCTCTACGGCTTCGGGGCCGGTCCCGATCAGGTGATGCTCGACCTTCTGGAGCATTGCCACGGCGCGACGGTGGCCAAGGCGGTGGGGCCGCAGGCTCTGATCCTGCCGAAGGAGCAGGCTGCGCGGCTGGCCGCCGTCGGCGCGGCGCTCTCGGCGGGCGTGCTGTCGCGGATCTGGCAGCTGATGTTGAAGGCCTACGAGGAGGTCAGGCGCGCGCCGGACGCCGCCGCCGCCGTCGACATGGCGCTGGTCCGCCTGGCCTACGCCGCCGACCTGCCGGGGCCTGAGGAGGCGCTGAAGCGGCTGCAATCCGGAGAGCCGACGGCGGGCGGTCCGTCCGGCGGCGGCGGGGGCGGATCGCCAGGCGCGTCGGCGGGCGGCGCGACGGCGGTCGCGCGCAGCCTCGCCCATCCGCAGCCGCAGGCCTCCAGCCAGCCGGCGCCCACCGCGGCGCTGAAGACCTTCGAGGACGTGCTGGCGCTGATCGACGCCAAGCGCGACATCACGCTCAAGCTCGACGTCGAGCGCTACGTCCGGCCGATCAGCTTCCGGCCGGGCGCGATCGAATACGAGCCAGCGCCCGGCGCGCCCAACAACCTTGCTCAGCGGCTGGTCGCGCGCCTGAAGGAGTGGACCGGAGAGCGATGGCTGATCGCCGCCCAGGGCGGCGGCGGCGCCGAGAGCCTCTGGGAGCGGCAGAAGCGCGAGGCCCGCGAGGAGCGCGCCCGGATCGAGCAGGACCCCTTCATCCAGGCGGTGATGCAGGCCTTTCCCGGGGCGGAGATCGTCGGCGTACGCAACCTGCCCCAGCCCGAAGCCGCGGCGCCGTCTCCTGACGACGCCGCCGACAGTGACGAGGATTGAACCATGAAGGACCTGAACTCCCTCATGCAACAGGCCCAGGCCATGCAGCAGAAGCTGGCCGACGCCCAGGCGAGACTGGCCGAGCTGTCGGTCGAAGGAACGTCCGGCGGCGGCATGGTCAAGGTCGTGCTGAAAGGCTCGGGCGAGCTTTCGCGCCTCGACCTGGACGAGAGCTTGATGCAGCCGGGCGAAGGCGAGGTGGTGGCCGACCTGGTGGTCGCCGCCCACGCCGACGCCAAGCGCAAGCTCGACCAGCAGCAGGCGGAGATGATGCGCGAAGCCGCCGGCCCGCTGGCCGCCATGGGCATCCCCGGCATGCCGAAGTTCTGAGCGCTCTGCAGGCCCCCTCCACCCCTGCAACGCACGGATCGCAATTGGCCTCTTTCGCCGGACCTGAGATCGAACGCCTGATCGGCCTGCTGGCCAAGCTGCCGGGGCTTGGGCCGCGCTCGGCTAGGCGTGCGGCGCTGGCGCTGCTGAAGCGCCCCGACCAGCTGTTGAACCCGCTGGCCGACGCCCTGGCGGAGGCCTCCCGCCGGGTGAAGACCTGCGGAGTTTGCGGATCGCTCGACACCCAGGACCCCTGCGCCATCTGCGCCGATCCGCAGCGCGACGCGACCCTGATCTGCGTGGTCGAGGAAGTGGGCGCGCTCTGGGCCATGGAGCGGGCGGGCGCCTTCCGCGGCCGTTATCATGTTCTGGGCGGCCTGCTGTCCGCGCTGGACGGCGTCGGGCCGGAGGCGCTGCGGATCGGACCGCTGGCGGCGCGCGCCGCCAGCGGCGTGGTGCGCGAGGTGGTGCTCGCCCTGCCGGCGACCGTCGACGGCCAGACCACGGCGCACTATCTCGCCGAGCGGCTTGCGCCCAGCGGCGTCGCCGTCACCATGCTGGCGCGCGGGGTGCCGGTCGGCGGCGAGCTCGACTGGCTGGACGACGGCACCATCGCCCAGGCCATGCGCGCGCGCCGCCCGGCGTGAGCCCTTACGCGCCCTCGACGATGAAGGCCGTGTAGTCGCCGCTCCGCAGCCGGTGTTGCATGGCGTCCTGATAGAACGGGCTGTCGTACCAGGCTCGGGCGTCCGTGAGCGTCGGGAACTCCAAGAGGAAGACGCCATCGGGCGCCTCGCCTTCCAGCGGAATGGGCGTGCTCTTGGCGCGCAGCTTCATCGTTGGGTTCGGCGGACCGGCCCGAAGCTTGCGGACGTATTCGACCATCTGGGCCTCGTCGGTGACCGGCCCTTTCCGGATGAAGATGACAAAGGCGGTCATGTGCGTTCGCTCGTCATGTGATGCTGGTGACCCCCGGTGAGCCTATCGGGGCTTCCGCCAGGCTGTCCATCGGGCGAAGCTCGCGCCCTGGCCAACAGCGGGCCGCGCGGGGTGCCGCTGTCGCTTGGGAGGCGAACAGAATGGCTGAACTCGCCGCTTTCGATTATGCCCACGAGGGCGTCGCGCTGCGCAGATCGCCAGCCTGGCCTGGTCGCAAACCTTGGCGTTTCTGGACGCGGTGGTTCGCGGCGCCTAGCGGCGACCGGCGAGGTGGCCCCGACTCACCTTCCGCGCTAAGAACGCACCATGAACGCGTCTATGCTCGCGGCGCTGGCCTGCGCCCTCGTCGCCCTCGCGGCCCTGGCTTGGGGCTTTCTCGAGCGTCGGCGGGCGAGCGCAGCCGACGAGCGCACCTTCGCGCTGACCGAGCGGGCGACGGCCGCCGAGGCGCGCGCGGCCATGCTGGAGGAGCAGTCGGCCGTCCAGGCGGAGCTCGCGAAGGCGCAGGCCGCCCAGTCCGCCGCCGCGGTGGCCGAGGCCCTGGTCAAGCAGACCGAGCAGACCTTCGTGAATCGCGAGCAGCTGGCCCAGGCGCGCCTCGAGGCTCAGCTGAAGCCGGTGGCCGAAACCCTCGCCAAGTTCCAGGAGCAGGTCGCCGCGGTCGAGAAGACCCGCGCTGAGGAGACCGGCGGCCTGAAGGCGCAGATCGTTCAACTGCTGGCGGCGTCCGCCGCGACCCAGGAGGAGGCGCGCAAGCTTTCCCAGGCGCTGCGGCGCGGGGCGGGCGTGCAGGGCCGCTGGGGCGAGCAGACGCTGCGCAACGTGCTGGAGGCGGCGGGCCTGGCGCACCGCTTCGATTTCGAGGAGCAGGCCTCGACCGATAGCGAGGAGGGCCGGCGGCGGCCGGACGTGATCGTGCGTCTGCCGGGCGGCGGGGTCTTCGTGATCGACGCCAAGTGCTCGCTGAACGCCTTCCTGGAGCTGCAGGACGCAGCCGACGACCTTGGCCGCGACGCCGCCGGCCTGCGCCACGTGCAGAGCGTGAGGGGCCACGTGCAGGGCCTTTCGGCCAAGGCCTACTGGGACCAGTTCGACTCCTCGCCGGACTTCGTGGCCATGTTCGTGCCGCTGGATTCGGCGCTGGCCGCGGCCCTGGACCGCGCGCCCGACTTGATGACCGACGCCATGGAGCGGCGTGTGGTGATCGTCACGCCCACCACCCTGTTCGCCCTCTGCAAGGCCGTGGCCTACGGCTGGCGCGTGGAGGAGCAGGCGTTGAACGCGCGCAAGGTCGCCGATCTGGGCCGCGAGCTCTACAAGCGTATCTCGGTCATGGGCGAGCACGCCGCCGGCATGGGGAAGGCGCTCGGCCAGGCGGTCGATCGCTACAACCGCTTCGCCGCCTCGCTGGAGACCCAGGTGCTCACCCAGGCCAAGCGGTTCGAGGAGCTGAAGGTCGATCACGAGGGCCGGGAGATCGCCAGCCTCGAGATGCTGGAGAGCGCTGTGCGTCCGCTCGCCAAGCTGTCGCCGGCCGAGGCTGCGCCCGTGCGGCTTGTGGCCGGCGACGAGGGATAGGCTTACAATCACCGACCTTGACGCTCGGGATTTCGGAACCTACCTCGGCGAGCATGGCGATCCGCGAAATCCTGACTGTTCCCAACCCCGTGCTGAAGCAGGTCTCAGCGCCGGTCGAGCGCGTGGACGACGAACTGCGCGCGCTGATGGATGACATGCTGGAGACCATGTACGACGCGCCCGGCATTGGGCTCGCCGCCATACAGATCGGCGTGCCTAAGCGGGTGATCGTCATCGACCTGGCCCGCGAGGGCGAGGAAAAGCAGCCCCGCTACTTCGTCAATCCCGAGATCGTCTGGGCGTCGGAGGAGACGCTGGGCTACGAGGAGGGATGCCTCTCGGTGCCGGAAATCTTCGATGAAGTGCAGCGCCCGGCCAAGGTGAAGCTCCGCTACCTCGACTATCAGGGCGCGGCCGTCGAGGAAGACGCCGAGGGCCTGTTCGCCGTCTGCATCCAGCACGAGATGGACCATCTGAACGGCGTGCTGTTCATCGACCACCTGTCGCGCCTGAAGCGCGAGCAGGCGGTGAAGAAGGTCAAGAAGCTCCGCGCAGCCTAGCTTCCGCCCTTCCTCGCCCGCAGGCGGGAAAGGAAGTCGCCTACTTCTTCTCCGCCGCGTCCTTGGCCTCGTTTCCGGCGGACTTGGCGCCTTCCTTGGTGTCGTGGGCCGCATCTTTCACCGACGCGCCGAGGTCCTTCACCGCCGCCTTGACCTCGTTCGCGGCCTTTTTCACGTCGGGATCGTTGGCGACGTCCTTCACCTGGGCGCTGACGTCCTGGGCCGTCCCTTTGACGTCCTGGCCGAGCTTTTGGGCGTCGGCCTTCACGTCCTGGGTCGCGGCCTGGGTGTCGGACTTGGTCTTCTGTTGCTCGGCTGGGGAGCAGGCGGCGAGGACGAGCCCGGCGGTCAGGGCCGCAGTGACGGTGGGCAGCATGCGCATGGAAGCCTCCGCATCAATCTCCGCCAACCAACGGCGAAGCTTTTCCCCCGGTTCCCAGCCGTTTAAACCCGCGACATGCGCCTGGCCTTCCTCGGCACGCCCGATTTTTCCGTCCCCGTCCTCGCCGCCTTGCTAGAGGCGGGACACGAGATCCTGGCGGTCTATTCGCAGCCGCCGGCGCCGCGCGGGCGCGGCCATGAACTGAAACCCTCGCCGGTGCACGCGCTGGCCGAAGCCCGCGGGCTGGCGGTGCGGACCCCGGCCTCCATGCGCGACCCCGCCGAGATCGCCGCCTTTCAGGCGCTGGGCGCCGACGCCGCGGTGGTGGTCGCCTTCGGCCAGATCCTGCCCGCCGAGGTGATCGACGCGCCGAAGTTCGGCACGCTCAACCTGCACGCTTCGCTGTTGCCGCGCTGGCGCGGGGCCGCGCCGATCCACCGGGCGGTCATGGCCGGTGACGCGGTCACCGGTGTCGAGGTGATGCGGATCACCGAGGGGCTCGACGAGGGGCCGGTGCTGGCCACGGCCACGGTGCGGATCGGCCCGCTCGACACCACGGGCGCGGTGCACGACCGCCTCTCAGCCGCCGCGGCCGAACTGATCGTGCGCACGCTGCCGGACGTCGAGGCGGGCCGCGCGGTGGAGACGCCGCAGTCCGCCGAGGGCGTCACCTACGCCAAGAAGATTCGGCCGAAGGAGACGCGCCTCGACTGGGCCAAGCCCGGCCGCGAGGTCGACTGGAAGATCCGCGGCCTGTCGCCCTTCCCCGGCGCCTGGTTCCTGCTGCCGACCGACAAGGGCGAGGTGCGGGTGAAGGCGCTGCTCTCGACCTACGAGGGCGGGGAGGGCGCGGCGGGGGTGCTGCTCGATGACCGGTTGCTGGTGGCGTGCGGCGAGGGGGCGGTGCGCCTGCTGCGGGTCCAGCGCGAGGGCAAGGCCGCCCAGGACGCGGAGGCCTTCCTGCGCGGCCAGCCGGTCGCCGCGGGAACACGGCTCGCCTGATGCCGCGCTACCGGCTTCTGATCGAGTACGACGGCCGCCCCTACCACGGCTTTCAGGCCCAGGATGAGCTTCCCTCCGTCCAGGGATCGATCGAGCGTGCGGTGAAGGGATTCTGCGGACAGTCGCTTCGCCTGCACGCGGCCGGGCGCACCGACGCCGGCGTCCACGCGACCGGCCAGGTGATCCATCTCGACCTCGACAAGGACTGGAAGCCCGAGGTGGTGCGCGACGCGCTGAACGCCCACCTCGTTCCCGAGCCGATCGCCGTGCTGGATGCGGCCGTGGCGCCGGAGGGTTGGCATGCCCGCTTTTCAGCGCGCGAGCGGCGCTACCTCTACCGCATTCTCAACCGCAAGAGTCCGCCAGCGCTCGACAAGGGCCGGGTCTGGCACGTCAAGAAGCCGCTGGACGCGGCGGCCATGCACGCGGCCGCCCAGATCCTGGTCGGCCACCATGACTTCACCACCTTCCGCGACCTCGGCTGCCAGGCCAAGTCGCCGATGAAGACGCTGGACCTGGCGACGGTCCGCCGGGAGGGCGAGCAGGTGCTGCTGGAGTTCGCCTCACGCTCCTTCCTGCATCGCCAGGTGCGCTCGATGACGGGGTCGCTCGCCGAGGTCGGCGTGGGCCGCTGGACGGCGCAGGACCTGAAGGCCGCGCTGGAGGCCCGCGACCGCAGGGCCTGCGGCCCCGTCGCGCCGGCCGAGGGGCTCTATCTGACGTACGTGGGGTACGAGGACGAGGCCTGAACGCCCCCTCTGTCCGCTGCGCGGACAGAGGGGGCGTTCAGGCCGAAAACGTCACGAAATACTGCGCGATCAGCCGCTCGTAGACGGCCTGCAGGCGTTCGATCTCGGCGACCGGGGTGCGCTCGTCGACCTGGTGCATGGTCGCGCCGACCAGGCCCACCTCGACCACGGGACAGAGCGCGCGGATGAAACGGGCGTCCGAGGTGCCGCCGGAGGTGGAAAGCTCGGGCGGGCGGCCGGCGACGTCGGCCACCGCTTCGGCGACGAGGTCGGTGAAGGGGCCGCGCTCGGTGAGGAAGGCCTCTCCGCTGATCTGCGGCGTCACCGTCACCTTGCACCTCGTCCCCTGCGCAGCCGCCTGCGCTTCCGCGGCGACCCAGTCGGCCAGCTCCTGGCCCTTGTGGCTCGGGTTGAAGCGGATGTTGAGCCGCGCCCGCGCGGTCGCCGGGATGATGTTGGTCGCGGTGTTGGGCATCTCGACCAGGGTGACCTCGAGGTTCGAGGGCTGGAACTCCGGATAGCCCTGGTCCAGCGCCCGGCTCTGCAACCGGTCCAGCAGGGGGATCAGCACCCGCGCCGGATTGGCCGCCCGGTGCGGATAGGCGACGTGGCCCTGAATCCCCTCGACCACGATGTCGGCGTTCATCGAGCCGCGGCGGCCGACCTTGACCATGTCGCCGAACAGCTCGGCCGCGGTGGGCTCGCCGACCACGCAGTGGTCCACCGCCTCCCCTTCGGCGATCAGCGCCTCGACCACCTTCATGGTGCCGTCGAGCGCCACGCCTTCCTCGTCCCCGGTGATGAGGAAGGAGAGCGAACCCTTCACCTCGCCCGCGGCGATGGCCTTCGCCGCGGCGGCGATATAGGCGGCGATGGCCCCCTTCATGTCCACGGCGCCGCGGCCGACCAGCACCCCGTCGACCACCTCGGCCTCGAAGGCCCCCTGGCTCCAGGCCGCGGCGTCGCCGACCGGCACCACGTCGGTGTGGCCGGCGAAACAGAGGTTGGGGCGGGCGTCGCCGTAGCGGGCGTAGAGGTTTTCGATGTCGCCGAACTTCATCCGGCGGCAGGCGAAGCCCAGCCCGGTCAGCGTCCGCTCAACCACGTCCATCGCGCCGGCGTCCGCAGGCGTCACCGAGGGCCGGCGGATCAGCTCACGCGTGAGGTTGACGGCGTCGATCAAGGTCCGTGCCCTTCTACTCGCGCAACAGCTCGTTGACGCTGGTCTTCGACCGGGTGCGCTCGTCCACCGTCTTCATGATCACGGCGCAATAGGTGGAGGGCAACGAGGCGTCGTGCGGGTTCGGCCGCGAGCCGGAGACCACCACCGAATAGGGCTGCACTTCGCCAAGCCTGGTCTCGCCGGTCTGGCGGTTGATGATCGGGGTGGTGGAGGTGAGGAACACGCCCATCGAGATCACCGAGCCTTCGCGGACGATCACCCCCTCGGCCACCTCGGCGCGGGCGCCGATGAAGCAGTTGTCCTCAATGATGGTGGGGTTGGCCTGCAGCGGCTCGAGCACGCCGCCAAGGCCGGCGCCGCCGGAGATGTGGCAGTTCTTCCCGACCTGGGCGCAGGAGCCGACCGTCGCCCAGGTGTCGATCATCGTGCCCTCATCGACATAGGCGCCGATGTTCACGAAGGACGGCATCAGCACCACGTTCCTGGCGATGAAGGCCCCGCGCCGGACGATCGCGCCGGGGACGGCCCGAAAGCCCGCCGCCTCGAACTGCGGCGCGTCCCAGCCGGCGAACTTGGTCGGGACCTTGTCCCAGAAGGGTCCGGGAGGGGCTGCGTGGGTGATGGTGTTCGCGTTCAGGCGGAAGGAGAGCAGGATCGCCTGCTTGACCCACTGATGGACCTCCCAGCGCCCGTCGGCCTGGCGCTCGGCGATCCGAAGCTCGCCCGCGTCCAGCCGCTGCAACGTCTCGTCGACGGCGGTGCGCGCGGGGCCTTGCGTCTGGGTGTTGATCCCGTCGCGGACCTCCCAAGTGCGTTCGATCTCGGCCTTCAGGTCCTGGGCGGTGATGGTCGTCATGGCGCTCTCTTTCAGCCGGTCGGTCGCAGGGTCACGCTTTGCAGGAAGGGCGTGAGCCTCGGTGCGCGGAAATGGACGAAGGCCGCCTCGGAGTCCAGCGCGTGCGGTCCGACCAGCACCGTGGTCATGCCGAGCTCGGCCCCCGGCTTCAGGTTGCGCTCGGAGTCCTCGAAAAAGCAGGTCTCGGCCGGGACGACGCCATGCTCGGCGCAGATGCGCGCGAACGCCTGCGGGTCGGGCTTGGGCGTGTAGTCGAACGAGGCGAGGTGGAAGACCTCGTGGAACAGTTCCGCGAGCCCGAGATGGGTCAGCACCCGCTCAGCGTGGCGGGCGTCGGCGTTGGTGAAGATGAGCCGGCGGCCGGGCAGGGCGGCGATCGCCTGCACCAGCTCCGGATCATGTGACAGGGCGTCGAGCTCGATGTCGAGATAGGCGTCGGCGAAGGCGATCGGATCGACGCCGTGGTGCTTCATCAGGCCGAGCAGGGTCACGCCGTGCTCGACGAGATAGTCCTTCTGCAGGCGGTAGGCCGCGTCGCGCGGCAGGCCGAGCGTGCGCATGATGAAGCCGGTCATGCGTTCGGCGATTTCGGCCATCAGCCCCGTTTCGGCCGGATAGAGGGTGTCGTCCAGGTCGAACAGCCAGGTCGTCACATGGCCGAGGTCCGGGCCGGGATCGGGGCCGAGTTCACCGGTCATCTGCGGATAAGCGTGCCGGCCCCGTGCTCGCTGAACAGCTCCGAGAGCATGGCGTGCGGCCGCCGCCCGTCGAGGATCACCACGGCCTCCACGCCGGCCTCGACCGCGGCGATGGCGGTCTCCAGCTTGGGGATCATGCCGCCAGTGGCGACGCCGTCGGCGATGGCCGCGCGGGCCTCTTCGACGCTCATCTGGCGAATCAGCTCGCCGTTCCGGTCCAGCACGCCGGCCACGTCGGTAAGCAGCAGCATGCGCTTGGCGTTCAGCGCGCCGGCCAGCGCCCCGGCCACGGTGTCGGCGTTGATGTTGTAGGTCTCGCCGGTCTCCGAGACGCCGATCGGCGCCACCACCGGGATATAGTCGTGCTCGGCGTAGATCAGCGCCTGGATCAGCTGCGGGTCGATGCGCTTCGGTTCGCCGACGAAGCCCAGGTCGACCATCTTCTCCTCGTCGGACTCGGGGTCCTTGCGGGTGCGCTGGACCTTTTCCACGGTGATCAGCCGCGCGTCCTTGCCCGACAGCCCCACGCCGCGCACGTCGGCCTCGGCCCCCGCCTGGGTGATCCAGCTGGCGATCTCCTTATTGATCGCCCCCGAAAGGACCATTTCGGCGACTTCCATGGTGGCCTCGTCGGTCACCCGCAGCCCGTCGACGAAGGTGGACTTGACCCCCGCCTTGGCCAGCCAGGCGGAAATCTGCGGCCCGCCGCCATGCACCACGACGGGGTGCACGCCCAGCATCTTCAACAGCACGGCGTCGGCGGCGAAGAGCTTGGCCACCTGCTCCTCGCCCATGGCGTGGCCGCCGTATTTGATGACCACGGTCTCGCGATCGTAGATCTGGATGTAAGGCAGGGCTTCGGCGAGCGTCTTGGCCGTCGCCCAGCCTTGTTCTTCCGTCTGGCTCAAGTCGCGCGTCCCGGCTGGAATTCCGCCGGCTCGATAGCGGCTAAAGCCCTCTCCCTGCAAGCGGGGAGAGGGCTTTACACCCCGCAGGCGGCGACGATCTCGGCGCGCAGTTCGGGGACGCCCTGGCCGGTCTCGGCGGAGGTGGCCAGCACGCGCGGGAAGGCGGCGGGGCGCTTGGAGACGGCCTTCAGCGTCGCCTCCGTGACCTTGGCCACCTCGGCGGGTTTCAGCTTGTCGGCCTTGGTGAGGACGATCTGATAGGAGACCGCCGCCTGGTCGAAGGCGTCGAGCGCCTCGGCGTCGACACCCTTCAGGCCGTGCCGCGCGTCGATCAGCAGATAGGCGCGCTTCAGGTTCGGCCGGCCGCGCAGGTAGGAGCGGCCGAGGTTCTGGAACTTGCGCGCGACGTCTCGGCTGACCTTGGCGAAGCCGTAGCCGGGCAGGTCGACCAGCCGCAGCCGGTCGTCGAGAACGAAGAAGTTCACCTCGCGTGTGCGTCCGGGCTCGTTCGAGGCCCGGGCCAATTCCTTGCGCCCGGCCACGGCGTTGATGAGCGAGGACTTGCCGACGTTGGAACGCCCGGCGAAGGCGACCTCCGGCAGGTCCGGCTCCGGCAGGCCGCCGATGGCCGCCGCGCCCATCAGGAACCGCGTCTCGCGGGCGAAGAGCTTGCGCGCCGCCTCCAGCGCCTCGTCGTCGAACGGCCCCCCGACGCTCACTCCGCCGCCTTCTTCCGCCCGCCGAAGCGCGCCAGGAACTGGTCCACGGGCGTGTCGACCTTGTAGTGCCGCATCAGGATGTACTGCTGGACCACGGTGAAGACGTTGCTCCAGGTCCAGTAGATCAGCAGGCCCACGGCGAAGGGCGCCATGATGAAGGTGAACATCACCGGCATGAACTGCATGATCTTCTGCTGGGTGGGGTCCGGCGCCGGCGGGCTCATGGCCATGCTGAGCCATTGGGTGAAGCCGTAGAGTAGGCAGACGACGCCGATGCCGAGCGGGCCGGCGAGCAGGCTGCCCACCATCGGCGTCGAGGCGACGTCCCACGGGATCAGGCCGAACAGGTTCCAGATGTTGGTCGGATCGCGCGCCGAGAGGTCCTGGATCCAACCCAGGAAGGGCGCGTGTCGCATTTCGATGGTGACGGTCAGCACCTTGTAGAGGGCGAAGAAGACCGGGATCTGCAGTAGCACCGGCAGGCAGCCCGCCAGCGGATTGACCTTTTCGCGCTGATAGAGGGCGAGCAGCTCCTGCTGCTGCTTCTGCGGGTCGTCCTTGAACTTCTTGCGCAGCTCCTCGACCTGCGGCTGCACGCGCCGCATCTTGGCCATCGACTCGTACTGCTTGTGCGCGATCGGGAAGAACAGCCCGCGCACCGCCAGCGTCAGCACGAGGATGGAGACGCCGAAGCTGCCGACGTAGCGGTAGATGAAGTCCAGGAAGCTGAAGATCGGCCGCGTGAAGAACCAGAAGTGGCCCCAGTCGACGGCGTTGTCGAAGCGCGGGATGTTGAAGGCCGCCTCATAGGACTTCAGCACCGGCACAACCTTGGCGCCGGCGAAGAAGCGCGTGGTCTGGCTGCTCTGCTGTCCGGGCGCGATGGCGCGGGGCTGCCCCACGTAGTTGGCGTCGAACACGTCGAGGCCGCCCACCTTGGTGTCGCGGAACTGGCCTTCGAAGGGCTGGCCCTGGGCGGGGATCAGCGCCGCCAGCCAGTACTTGTCGGTGATGCCGACCCAGCCGGACTTGGACGGGATCTCGCCCGAGCCGCCGTCCTTCGCCCACTTCTTGTACTTGATCAGGCGGAGCGTCGGATTTTCCGGGCCGAGCACCCCGACCGCGCCTTCATGAACGATCTGGCTGGCCTCGTGCGAGGCGGGGACGCCCTGGCGCTGGATCGAGCCGTAGGGGGCGAGCGTCACCGGCTGGCCGGAGGCGTTGGCGACGGTGTCGGTGACCGTGAACATGAAGCGGTCGTCGACTTCGATCTTGCGCGTGAAGGTGAGGCCCGCGCCGTTGGTGGTGGTCAGCACCAACGGCTGCCCCGGGGCGAGCTTCGAGCCCTGGGCCAGCGTCCAGACCGTCTGGGCGTTGGGCAGGCCCATGACGTTCGCGCCGGTCCAGCCGAACTCGGCGAACCAGGCGTGCTGGGCGCCCTCCGGGCGGAGCAGTTCGACCGGCGGAGAGTCCTTCTCCACGGTCTGCCGGAATTGGGTGAGGTAGAGGTCGTCGATGCGCGCGCCCTTCAGCGCGACAGAGCCCTTCAGCGCCGGCGTCTCGATCGGCGAGCGCGGGCTGGCTGCCAGCGCCTCGCTGCGGGAGATCGGCTTGGCGGCGCCGGCGATCCCGGGCGCTCCCGGCGCGCCGGGGGTCTTGGCGGCGAGGCTGGCCTCCGCGGCCGCGCGCTGCTTGGCCTCGGCCTGGCGCTTGGCCATCGCCGGATCGAGCACGAAGTGCTGGTAGGCGAAGAACAAAAGCACCGCGCACACGAGGAAGATGATCGTGTTGCGGTTGGTATCATCTTGCATTAGGGGCGGCGCTCAATCTGCGGGCGCAGGGTCGCGGGCCCGGCCGTCGCGTTCGGCGGCGAGCCTTATCAGCGCGGTTTTCACATCGTCAAGGAGGCGCGCCCACGGGCGCGTGGTCACACCGCCTCGCGCGATCAGGACATAGTCGAATCCGGGCCGCGCGAATTGCGGAAGCAGAAGGCGGGCGGCCTCCCTCAGGCGTCGCTTGGCGCGGTTGCGGACGACGGCGCCGCCGATCCGGCGGGTGGCCGTGAAGCCGGCGCGGACCAGCGGATTGTCGTCACGCGGACGGGCCTGGATCACCACGGCGCCGCGCGCGCACGACGGCGCCTGCGCGCAGGCCAGAAAGTCCGCGCGCTTCTTCAGGCGTTCGATAGCGAAGGCGGCGTCGGCCATGCCGACACCCTATCAGGAGCTCGGCTCAGGCGCTCAGGCGCTTGCGGCCCTTGGCGCGCCGGCGGGCCAGAACCTTCTGGCCGTTCTTGGTGGACATGCGCAGGCGGAAGCCGTGACGGCGCTTACGCACGAGGCGGGACGGTTGAAAGGTCCGCTTCACGGGGACGGCTCCGGGTCGAAAATTGAGGCGCGGTGGATAGTTGAACGGGCAGGGCGTGTCAACCGCCTAGGCCGTGAGATGGGCGATCTGCGGGCTGGCGGGGGTGAGCCAAGCCGGCGCTGGCCAACCCGTGGAAGCCGCTTTATCCAGAGCCGCGGGCGGCCGGCGGAGCGGCGGCGGCGCTTGACCTGAAGGGAGACGAGCTTGATCGGGGGCGCGCCCGCATCGCCGAGGGGCGGCCGCCGCCTTCTGGAGCCCCGGAGGGAGCGTCCGGCCGCGTGACCGTCGTGACCGAACCGTTCGACGACGCCGACGTCGTCCCGAAGGACAAGCTGGCCGCGAAGATCATGGCGACGGTGGGCCTGGTCATCGCCACCTCGATGCAGGCGATCGACTCCACGATCGCCAACGTCGCGCTTCCGCACCTGCAGGGCAGCCTCTCGGCTGGCCAGGATCAGATCGTCTGGGTCCTCACCTCCTATGTGGTCGGCCAGGCGATCATGACGCCGCTGTCGGGCTGGCTCTCCTACCGGTTCGGACGCAAGACGGTCATGCTGCTCTCGATCGCCAGCTTCGTCGTCGTCTCCATGGCCTGCGGGGTGGCCGCCAGCCTCCCCGAGATCGTGCTCTTCCGGTTCCTGCAGGGCTGCTCGGGCGCGGCGCTGATCCCGATGTCGATGGCGATCCTGTTTGACATGTGGCCCAGACGGCTGATGCCGCAGATCATGTCGGTCTGGAGTTGCTCGGTCATGGCCGCGCCAATCTTCGGGCCGATCCTGGGAGGCTGGCTGACCGAGCATTGGTCCTGGCGCTGGGTCTTCTTCATCAATGCGCCGCTCGGGGCTCTGGGGGTCGCAGCCATCCTGCTGGCTTTGGAGCGCGACCGAGGCGGCGAGCGGCGGCCCTTCGACGGCCTGGGTTTCATGGCGCTCTTGGTGGGCTCGGTGTCGCTGCAACTGATGGTGGACCGCGGCCCGAGCCTCGATTGGTTCGACTCCACCGAGATCTGCGTCGAGGCGATCGTCGCCGCCTGCGCCTTCTATGTGTTCGCGGTGCACCTGGCGACGGCGCCGCGTCCTTTCTTCCCCCGGGCCCTGTTCCGCGACCGGACCTATGTCAGCGCGCTGATCTTCGCCATGGTGGCCCAGGCGCTGATGTTTTCCGTCATGGCCATCCTGCCGACCATGCTGCAGGCCCTGCTCGGCTATTCGGCGCTGCAGGCCGGCCTGGCCACCGCGCCTCGCGGGGCCGGATCGCTGGTGGCCTTCGCCGTGGGCCCTTGGCTGATTGCGCGGATCGGCCCGGTGCGGACGATCGCGATCGGGGTGCTCCTGACCTCCGTCGCGTTCTGGCAGATGGCCCACTTCGACCTCTCCATGACCGAGGCCACCGTTCGCGCCTGCGGCTACCTGCAGGGCTTCGCTTTCGGCTTGATGATGAATCCAGCCACGGTGATGGCCTTCAGCAGCCTGCCGTCGGAGATGCGAACGGAAGCCTCGGTGTTCTCGACCACCATGCGCACGCTCGCGCTCAGCTTCGGCATCGCCCTGATTCAGCTGCGCCTGCTCGGATTCAACGCCCAGGCGCACGAGACCCTGGCCGCCGGCGTCGCGGTCAGCGATCCCGTCATGCGATCGGGGCTTGCGTCGGCCTTCAGCGGCGGGGCCGCCGGTCTGGAAACGGTGAACGCCGAGGTGACGCGCCAGGCGGCGATGATCAGCTACGACACCCTGTTCGCCTGGCTCTGTCTCATTCAGCTGTTGATGCTGGCGCTGCTGGTGCCGATGAGGCCGTCGCGGCGCGCGCCGGGAATCACCGTTCAGTCGGCTGCGGCGGCGGACTGAAGATCCAACGAAAAAGGAGCGCCGCGAGCGGCGCTCCTTTCCCTCTCGTTCCCGGTTAGCCGAGGGCCGGGCTTAGAACTCTTCCCAGTCGTCCGCCGCAGGCTGCGCCTTCAGCGCGGTCGCGCCGACCACCATGGGGGCGGCGGCCGGCCGACGGTGGGCGGCGGGCTGGGGCTGCGGCGCGCGTTGGTGCTCCGGCCGCGCGGTGGCGGCGTACTGCAGCGTCTCCACGCCGCTGATGCTGAAGCGGGCGACGAGCTTGGACAGCTCCTTGGTTTCGTCGGCCAGCATGCGGCTGGCGGCGGTGGCCTGCTCCACCATGGCGGCGTTCTGCTGCGTCACCTGGTCCATCTGGTTGACCGCGGTGTTCACCTCGGCCAGCCCTTGCGCCTCCTCGCGGGCCGAGGCGGCGATCTCGCCGACCAGGCCCGAGATGTCGTTGACGTGCGTCACGATCCGGCGAAGCGCCTCGCCGGCCTCGCCAACCAGCGACACCCCTTCCTCGACCTGCTGGGACGAGGCGGAGATCAGGCCCTTGATTTCCTTCGCCGCGTCGGCGGAGCGTTGGGCTAGGCCGCGAACTTCCGAGGCCACGACCGCGAAGCCCTTGCCCGCGTCCCCGGCGCGCGCGGCTTCGACGCCGGCGTTCAGGGCGAGCAGGTTGGTCTGGAAGGCGATCTCGTCGACCACGCCGATGATCTGGCTGATCTCGCGGGCGGACTTCTCGATCGCGGTCATGGCCACGACGGCGCGGCTGACCACGTCGCCGGAGCGCTCGGCGTCCGCCTTGGCGGAGCCCACGGCCTCGCGGCCGGCGGTCGCGCCCTGGGCGGTCTTCTGCACGGTCGCGGTGATCTGGTCGAGCGCGGCGGCCGTCTCCTCCAGCGTGGCGGCCTGATGCTCGGTGCGCCGCGACAGGTCCTCGGCGCCGTTGGAGATCTCGGCCGAGCCGGAGTTGATCGAGGCGGTCGAGGTGGCGATCGCGCGGAGCACCTCCTCCAGCTTCTCGACCGCGGCGTTGAAGTCGGTGCGCAGCTTCTCGTACTCGCCGGGGAAGGCCGTGCCGAGGCGGATCGTCAGATCGCCGGCGGCCAGGCGGTCGAGCGCGTCGGCCAGGGAGGTGACGACGAGCCGCTGCTCCTCGGCCAGGGCGCGTTCGGCCTCTTCCGTACGGCGGCGGTCGGCCTCGGAGGCCGCGCGGGTCGACTCCTGCTCATGCCGCAGCTGTTCCAGATGCAGCTGATTGTCGCGGAAGACGCCCAGCGAGGTGACGATGGCGCCCAGCTCGTCCTTCCGGGCGAGGGCGTCGACGTCCACGCTGGTGTCGCCGCGCGCGAGCTTCTCGGTGGCCCCGGCGATCCGCTGGACGGCCTTGCGCATGTTCATCGTTAGGACGAAGGCGATCACCGCCGCGCCCAGCATGGTGACCAGCGAGACCACGATGGACGCGATCTGCGCCAGCTTGGATTGCTGTTCGGTCTGCTGCGCCCGGGCGTCGGTCGCGGCCTGCGACTTGGCGACGATGTCGCGCAGGGTGGCGGTCATCTTGCCGTACTGCTCTTCGAAGGGCGCGGCGAACCCGGCCGCGGTCGCGAAGTCGGCCGTCATCATGGCGGTGACGACGTCGAGCCCCTCGCGCGTCTCCTTCAGGTCTTTCAGCAGCTTGTCGTACTGGGGGTGAAGCGCGGGCGGAGCCGTGCGGCGGGCCACGGCGACCTCGTTGCGGATGGCGTCGACCTCGGCCAACATCGCCTTGGATTTGCCTTCGATCTGGCCGGCGTCGATGTTCGCGGCCTGGTGCGTCAGCAGAAAGTACAGCTCGCCGTGCACCGCGGTGATCCGCTCCGAGATCTTCTGGATCCGGTTGCTATTCGGCATTTCCGTATGCACGACGTACTGCAGCTGGCGCAGCTGCATGTTCTGCAGCATCACCGCGCCGCCCGCGAGGATAGCGAGCATGACGACGGCGAAGGCCGGCGCAAAGCCGATCTTCACGACCAACGGCAGGTCCTGGAGCCTGGCGCGTTTCATAAATTCCCCCCGGGATTCGAACGAGTCGCGAGGGATGATGGCCGAAGCCCACTAACGGAAGGTGACTAAGGTAAACCTATACGCGCAGTCCGTACATGATTAGCAGGCGCAGTTTCAGGGGTTCATAATCTTGATTGATTTGTGTTTACAAACCGGGGGTTGAAAGACTCAGTTTATTTTAACGAGTATCGCTGATCTTCCGCTCACTCTGATACAGATGGAGTAGGGGAAGATGAAGAAAGTCATCGCCGGAGTTAGCGCTATTAGCTTGAGCCTTCTGGTGGCGGGTGCGGCCTCAGCCGCTTCCTTCGAAGAAAGCATGGGGCGCTGCCTCTCGAAGAACGCGAACACGCGTGATCCAGCGACCGTGATGCTGGATTGCACCGCCGACGGCGGCAAGCTCTCCGCGTGCAAGGTCGTTTCGGACAGCGCCCCGGGCAAGGGCTTCGACAAGGCGGCGCTGTGCGTGGCCGACGTCCTGCCGATCGGCTCGCGCACGGGTCAGGTGAAGGTTCCTGTCCGGTTCCCGGGCAGCTGATCGCTTCCGATCGCTGACGATTGATCTGCAACGCCCCCGCGCCCAGCGCGGGGGCGTTCGCTTTTGCGTGGCCCATCCTCTCCCCCAAGCGCAGCGAGAAAGGGAGAGGGTTGGGAGGGGGACGCTATTCCGGCGGCGCCTCGCCCAGCTGTTCCAGTAAGGCTCGGGCGCCCGCCGGCGCCCGCACCTTCCCTTCGTGGATGACGAAGGCGTAGACGTCCCGCGGTTCGCGCGGGGGCTCGGCGGCGTCGATCGGCGGCAGGTCGTCGGGCCGACCGCCTTGTGCGAACCGCTGCAGCCGATCGGCCCAGAGGTCGATCTCGGCCGCGGGATAGGCGGTGTCGACATCGTCGGATCCGCATTGCAGGCGCGCATAGACGATGTCGCTCGTGACGTCGGGAATGAGCGGATAGGACGCGTGGTCGGCCAGGCAGATCGCCGCACCGTGGTCGCGGCAGAGCGCAATGAAGGCCGGATCTCTGAAGCTGGCGTGCCGCGGCTCCACCACATGACGCAGCGGCAGGCCTTCGATCCTGTCCGGCAGCAGCTTCAGAAACCCCTCGAAGTCCGCCGGTTCGAATTTCTTGGTGGGCATGAACTGCCACAGGATCGGGCCGAGCCGGTCGCCCAGCTCCGCCAATCCCTGGTTGAGAAAGACCTCGACCGCCGACCCGGCCTCGGCCAGCACCTTGCGATTGGTGCAGAAGCGCGAAGCCTTGACCGAGAAACGGAACCCGTCGGGCGTGGCGGCGCGCCACTTGGCGAAGCTCTCCGGCTTGAAGGTCGAATAGTAGGTGCCATTAATCTCGATCGCCGTCAGTCGGCGCGACGCGAACGCCAATTCGTCGGCCTGCCTGAGGCCCTTGGGATAGAAAACGCCGCGCCAGGGTTCGAAAGTCCAACCGCCGACGCCCGCCCGGATGCGCCCGGAACCCGCCATGCCTGCCCGTCCCTTAGTGATCCATCTACGCTCATTGACGCCCGATGAACGATCCGCGCCGACGCGAACAGCCTATTAACCTTACACCCTTTACACTTCTCACAACCTAGCGTCTGCGCGTACAGGGCGTTTGCAAGCACAGCGCGCCGGGGTGTCATCGGCGTCAGCGAGGCTCTTGCGTCACGCAAGGCCCTTGCCCAAGCCAGCAACGCGGCGCGGGGCGTCGTCGGGGGAGAATTCGTCGGACCCGATCGGTTCGAATAAGCTCATGCGCTCCGTCGTACCCATCAGTCTGCTCGCATGCCTGGCGCTGGGCGCCTGTGCGTCGAAGCCGAAGCCGGACCTGCGTCTGCCGGCCGCCTACGAGGGTCCCGCGGCGGCTCCGGCCAGGGTCGCGCTCGACCGCTGGTGGGAAAATTTCAACGACCCTCAGCTGACGCGGCTGATCGATCAGGCGCTGGTCGCCAACCCCGACGCCAAGACCGCTGCGGCGCGGCTGCGCGAAGCCCGGGCGGCCAGAGTGAGCGCGCTCAGCCAATTCCTGCCGCAAGGCGACCTCAACGCTTCCGGTACGCGCACGGACACGACGCAGATCGAAGGCGGCCTGCCGCCGGACCTTTCCTTGTCCTTTCCCGGCATCATCATCGGGGGCGGCGTCTCGAAGTCCTATTCCGCGAACTTCGACGTGAGCTGGGAGGTCGATCTGTTCGGCCGACTCTGGGCGGCGCGGCGCGCGGCCAACGCCGACGTCGCCGCCGCGCGCTTCGACTACGAGGCGACGCGCGCCAGCCTCGCCGCCCAGGTGGCGGACACCTATTTCCAGGCCCGCGGCCTGGCCATCCAGCTGGAGGATGCGCGGCAGAGCGCACGGATCCGGCGCGAACTCTACGACGTGGCGTCGAAGCGGGCCGCGGTCGGCATCGCCGCGACATCCGAACCGGACCGCGTCGCCGGCGACCTCGCGCGCGCCGAAGCCCAGGTCGCGGGGCTCGAAGCCGACCTCCAGGCGCAGCGCCGCGCCTTGCTGATCCTCTCCGGCCGCACATCCGACCCGACCTCGAGCGTCGACACGCCGCCGGACGTCGCTGCGCCACCTGCGGTTCCGGCAAGCCTGCCCAGCGACCTGCTGCGTCGGCGGCCGGACGTGCTCAGCGCCGAGGCCCAACTCGCCGGCGCTCTCGGACGCGAGGACGTCGCCCGGCTCGCCCTGCTGCCGACGTTCACGCTGCGGCCCGGCCTCGGTTGGCAGCGAACCGACCAGAGCGGATCGGTTAACGAGAGCTCCAGCTGGAGCATCGGCGGGGCGGTCACCCAGCCGCTGCTGGACATCCCCAATCTGCTGGCCCAGACGCGCGTCTACAATGCGCGAACCCAGGCGGCCGCGGCCAATTATGAGAAGGCGGTGCAGACCGCCTTCAGCGAGGCGGAAGGGGCTCTGGTTCGCCTCGCCGCCGACCGCCGGCGGGTGAGCGTGCTGACCGATGGCGAGGCCCGCGCCCAACGCGCCTACAAGGCCGCGCGGCTCGGCTACGGCTTGGGCCTCAACGATCTGCAGGAGACGCTCTCGTCCGAGCTTTCCTGGCGCGCGACCCGCCTGGAGCTCACCACCGCCCGGGTGGACGCCGTGCGCCGCGCTGTGCAGGCCTTCAAGGCGATCGGCGGAGGCTGGCCGGGAGCGGTGGCGGCGCCGTCGCCGCGCGCGGCGGGCGCGCAAGGAGACGCAAGAGACGTGACCGGATGACACGGCTGACGCCCGCCCTTATCGGCCTTACGGCCCTGGCGCTCACCGGGTGCCACAAGGCCCAGGACCAGGCGCGCGCCGCGCCGCCGCCGGCGCGGTCGGTGACGGTCGTGCGTGTGGAGCCGCGCGCTATCAGCGGAGCCCTGGCCGCATCCGGCGACCTCGCGGCGCGCGAGGAGGCCGCGGTGCTGCCGGAGGTCACCGGATTCCGCGTCGCCGAGGTGCTCGCCGATGTCGGCCAGACCGTGCGCAAGGGCCAGGTGCTCGTGCGCCTCGACCCCTCCCTGATCGAAAGCCAGATCGCCCAGCAGCAGGCCCAGCTCGCCCAGGCCGAGGCTCAGGCCGCCCAGGCCGAGGACCAGGCCCGGCGCGTCAACGGCCTCGACAACCAGGGCGTGCTCAGCCAGGAGCAGATCGCGCAGCGCCGCTTCCAGGCGCGCGCCGCGCGCGCCACCGCCAAGGCGCAGGCTGCGGCGCTCGCCGACCTGCGCACCCGGGCGGCCAAGCTGCAGGTCACCGCCCCGGTGAGCGGCCTCGTGCTGGAAAAGACCGTTCGTCCCGGCGACCTTTCGGCGGCGGGTTCGGCGCCCTGGTTCCGGCTCGCCGCTGACAGCCAGATCGAGCTGCAGGCCCAGCTCTCGGAAGACGACCTGGCCCGCGTCCGCCCAGGCGCCCGGGCGCAGGTCACTCTGCCCAGCGGCGCCGTCGTGAACGGCTCCGTGCGCCTGATCAGCCCGCAGATCGATCCCAAGACCAAGCTCGGCTTCGTGCGCCTGACCCTGCCGGTGCGCCAGGACGTCCGCGCCGGCGGCTACGCCCGGGCGGTGTTCACCGACGCGACCGGGGCGGCGCTCGCCGTTCCGGAGACGGCGGTGCGTTACGACGCCGATGGGGCGAGCGTCATGGTCGTGCAGGCGAACAACCGCGTCAGGCGCGTGCCGGTGAAGACGGGAATCCGCGGCGGCGGCCTGGTTCAGATCCTCCAGGGACCGCCGGCCGGCTCACGCATCGTCGCGAGCGCCGCGAGCTTTCTGCTGGACGGTGATCTCGTGCGGCCCGTGGAAGGGGCGGTGCAGACGCCCGCCGGCCGCCGATGAGCCATCCCGCCGGCGATCACGGCGCGGGGCCGGGCGGATTCCGCATCTCCGCCTGGGCGATCCAGAATCCCATCCCGGTCGCGGTGCTGTTCCTCGGCCTCGTGCTGGCCGGGATGATCGCCTACGCCGGGCTGCCGGTGAAGCAATACCCCAACATCCAGTTCCCGGTGGTCACCGTCACCGTCACCCAGAACGGCGCGGCTCCGGCGCAGATGGAGACCCAGATCACCCGTCCCGTCGAGGACGCGCTGGCCGGGCTCTCCAACGTCGAGGAGGTTACCTCGGTCGTCACGCAGGGCGTATCGACGACCAGCATCAGCTTCGAGATGGGCGAGGACCTCCAAAAGAAGACGGAGGACGTGCGCTCGGCGATCGATGGGATCCGGGCGAACCTGCCGCGCGACATCGACGAGCCTCTGGTCAAGCGGGTGGAGCTGGAGTCCTGGGGGATACTGACCTTCGCCGTGTCGGCGCCGGGCATGGACGAGACGCAGCTGTCCTGGTTCATCGACGACACGGTCAGCCGTGCGCTGCAGGGGGCCAAAGGCGTCTCGCAGGTCTCGCGCGTCGGCGGGGTGAGCCGCGAGATCAATGTGGTGGTCGATCCTGATCGGCTGGCCGCACGGGGATTGACCGCGGCCCAGGTGAACGACGCGCTGCGGGCGGTGCAGACGGAATCGCCCGGCGGCCGGGTCGACGTGGGCGGTCGCGAGCAGACGCTTAGGGTGGTGGGCTCGGTCGAAACGCTGCGCCAGTTGCGCGAGCTGACCATCCCGACCGCGGACGGCGCATTCGTGAAGCTGACCGACGTGGCCGACGTGGGCGACGGGGCGGGCGAGGTCCGCGGCTTCGCCCGGCTCAACAACCGGCCCGTCGTCGGCTTCCAGGTCATGAAGACCCGCGAAGCCAGCGAAGTCACCGTCGACGAAGGCGTGCAGGCCGAGCTTGCGGCGCTCGCCAAGGCCTACCCGAACGTCAAGTTCACCCGCATCTTCTCCTCGGTCGAGGAGACCCGCGCCAACTTCCGGGCGACCCAGCACGTGCTGCTGGAGGGGATGATCCTCGCCGCGCTGACGGTGATCTTCTTCCTGCGCGACTGGCGGGCGACCCTGATCACCGCCTTCGCCATGCCGGTGTCGCTGATCCCGACCTTCCTGGCGATGCAGGCGTTCGGCTTCTCGCTGAACGTCGTGACTCTGCTCGCCCTCACCCTGGTGATCGGCATCCTCGTCGACGACGCGATCGTCGAGATCGAGAACATCGAAAAGCGGGTCGCTGGGGGTCAGCGGCCGTTCAAGGCGGCCATGGCCGGCGCGGACGCCATCGGCCTGGCCGTGGTCGCGACCACCATGGCCATCATCGTGGTGTTCACGCCGGTCAGCTTCATGCCGGGCGTCGCCGGCCAGTTCTTCCGCGAGTTCGGCCTCACCGTGGCCGTCGCGGTGCTGTTCTCCCTGGTCGTGGCGCGCCTGCTCACGCCGCTGATGGCCGCCTATCTGATGAAGCCGAGTGCGCGTCCGCACGAGCGCAAGCCATTCACGGGCTTCTACCGCCGCGCGCTCGAATGGGCGCTGGACCACCGCGTCGTCGCTTCTCTGATCGGCGGCCTGATCTTCTTCGCCTCACTGCTGCTCGCGCCCCTGCTGCCGCAGGGCTTTCAGCCGGCCGGCGATCCGGACTACCTGTACGTCTCGGTGCAGGGGCCGCCAGGCGCCACGCCGGAGAACATGGAGCGCATCTCCGCGGCGGCGACAGCGCTGTTCCTGAAGCAGCCCGAGGTGACCAACGTCTTCGTCCAGATGGGCTCGACCGTCGAAGGGATGGGCGGCGTGAGCGCCGTGCAGAAGGGCACCATGACCGTCCTGCTCGATCCGAAGCGGAAGGCCTCGGGCGACCAACTGCGGACCCGGGTCTACGACCAGCTGCAGGCGATCCCCGACGCGCGGTTGAACTTCCTCGCCGAGGGGGGTGACGCGGGCTTCCAGCAACCGCTCACCGGCGACAACCCCGACGCGCTGGCCGCGGCCACCGCCGAGCTAGAGAGGCAGATGCGCACCCTGAAGGAGCTGCGCGACGTGCGTCCGGCCAACTCGCCCACGGCGCCGGAGGTGGTGATCCGCCCGAGGCCGGAGGAGGCCGCACGGCTGGGCGTCTCCACGACGACCCTCGCCCAGATCGCCCGCATCGCCACCGTCGGCGACATCGACGCCAACGTGGCCAAATTCGACCAGGGCGAGCGCCGCATCCCGATCCGGGTTCGCCTGCCGGCCGATGCGCGCAGCGACCTGGAGCGGATCCGCAACCTGCGCATCCCGACGGCCGGCGGCGGGACGACGACGCTTGGCTCAGTGGCCGACGTCGAGTTCCGGGCCGGGCCGGCGCAGATCAACCGGCTCGACCGCGCCCGCCAGATGGGCGTCACCGCGGAGCTCGCGCCCGGCTACGTGCTCGGCCAGGCGACCGACGCGGTCAAGAAGCTGCCGATCATGCAGCACCTGCCCAAGGGGGTGCGCCCGGCCGACATCGGCCAGGCGAAGTTCATGCGCGACCTTTTCGCCGGCTTCGGCATGGCGGTGTTCGCCGGAGTGTCGATGATCTACGGCGTCCTCGTCTTGCTGTTCCGCTCCTTCTTCAAGCCGGTGGTCATCCTCTCCGCCCTGCCGCTCGCCGTCGGCGGCGCCTTCCTCAGCCTTCTGCTCTTCAACCTCTCGCTGTCGATCCCATCCCTGATCGGCTTCCTGATGCTGCTCGGCCTGGCGGCGAAAAACTCGATCCTGCTGGTGGAGTACGCCATCGAGCGTGAGCGCGAGGGTATGGATCAGCGCGAAGCCCTGCTGGAAGCCTGCCGAGAGCGCGCGCGGCCGGTGATCATGACGACGATCGCCATGGCCGCCGGCATGCTGCCCACCGCGCTCGCGCTGGAGAAGGGCGCGGAGTTCCGCCAGCCAATGGCCGTGGCGGTGATCGGCGGGCTGATCACCTCGACGCTGCTGTCCCTGGTGCTGGTGCCGGTGGTCTATGAGTTCGTCGACGACTTCGAACAGTGGCTGCGCCCGAAACTCGGCCGCCTGGTCACGCCCCGGACCGCGCCGCACGAGCCTGCGCCTGAGGATGCGCGTTAGATCTCGCCGCGGATGACCCGGGCGAAAAGCTCCGGGTCGACGTTGCCTCCGGAAAGCACCACGGCGACCGTCCTGCCGCCGACCCCGATCTTGCCGGCGAGAAGCGCGGCGAGTCCGGCCGCGCCGCCGGGCTCCACCACCAGCTTCAGCGCCGAGAAGGCGTAGCGCATCGCCGCCGCGACTTCGGAGTCGGTGACGGCGACGGCGCCAGCCAGGCTCCGCTGGAGGATCGGGAAGGTGATCTCGCCGGGGAAGGGGCTCTCCAGCGCGTCGCATAGGCTGCGCCCGGGCGGCGTGATGGTGATGCGCCGGCCCGCCGCGAGGGACTGGGCCAGGTCGTCGAAGCCGGCCGGTTCCACGCCCCAGATCTCGACGTCGGGACACCGCGCCTTCAGCGCGATGGAGAGGCCCGCCAGCAGGCCGCCGCCGCTGACCGGCGCCACGGCCATATCGATGCGCACGCCCAGCGCCTCGGCCTGGCTGGCCAGTTCCAGTCCGACCGTCCCCTGGCCCGCGACGATGTGCGGGTCGTCGAAGGCCGGGACCACCACCGCGCCCCGCGTCTCGGCGATCGAGCGGGCGATGGCTTCGCGGCTCTCCGTCAGGCGGTCGTACTCGCAAACCTCGGCGCCGTAGGCGCGGGTCGCCGCGAGCTTCACGGCGGGTGCGTCGGACGGCATGATGATCACCGCCGGTGCGCCAAGCAGGCGTGCGGCCAGCGCCACCCCTTGCGCATGATTGCCCGAGGAGAAGGCGACCACGCCGCGCCGCCGTTGCTCGGGCGTGAGCAGCGACAGGCGATTGTAGGCGCCGCGGAACTTGAACGCACCGACGCGCTGAAGCGTCTCGGCCTTGATCAGCACTCGCGCGACCAGCCGCTCGTTGAGCGCGGGGCTCTCCAGGAGCGGCGTCTCGACCGCCGCGCCGGCGATCCGCCGCGCCGCGGCTTCGATGTCGGCGAGGGTGACGGCGTCCTGCATGGCCAAACTCTAGAGCCTCTCGGCCCTTCGCGGGGAGAGGACTTGTGACGTTGGTTCGTCTCGTCTAAACCCCCGCCCGCGCGGGCAGACCGTCCGCAGACAACCGATCTCAGCTCATCCGCCGAGCACCTGTCGAAGGGCGGCTGGGTTTCACCAGGCGGGTCGGAGAGGCGTATCCATGGCCAATGTGACGGTGATCGGCGCCCAGTGGGGCGACGAGGGCAAGGGCAAGCTGGTCGACTGGCTGTCCAACCGCGCTGACGTGGTGGTGCGCTTCCAGGGCGGCCACAACGCCGGCCACACCTTGGTGGTGGACGGCGTCACCTACAAGCTGTCGCTGCTGCCGTCCGGCGTGGTGCAGGGCAAGCTCTCGGTCATCGGCAACGGCGTGGTGGTCGATCCCTGGCACCTGCTCTCCGAGATCGACAAGCTACAGGGCCAGGGCGTGGTCATCACGCCGGACCTGCTGGTGCTGGCCGACAATGCATGCCTGATCCTGCCGCTGCACCGCGACCTCGACCAGGCTCGTGAAGCCGCCGCGACCAACAAGATCGGCACCACCGGCCGCGGCATCGGCCCGGCTTACGAGGACAAGGTCGGCCGCCGGGCGATCCGGGTGGCGGACCTCGCCGACCGCTCGGCGATGGAGGCCAAGATCGACCGGCTGCTGGCCCACCACACGCCGTTGCGCGCCGGCCTTGGCCTGCCGCAGGCCGACGGGGCGGCGCTGCTGGCCGAACTGGAGGGGCTGGCGCCGAAGATCCTGCCCTTCGCCCGGCCAGCCTGGCTGCTGCTCGACGAGATCGTCAAATCCGGCAAGCGCGTGCTGTTCGAAGGGGCGCAAGGCGCGCTGCTTGATGTCGATCACGGCACCTATCCCTACGTCACCTCCTCGAACACCGTGGCGGGCCAGGCGGCGGCGGGCTCCGGCATCGGCCCGCGCGGCGCGGGCTATGTGCTGGGCATCGTCAAGGCCTACACCACCCGTGTGGGCGAAGGCCCGTTCCCCACCGAGCTGAAGGACGAGGTCGGCCAGCGGCTGGGGGAGCGGGGTCACGAGTTCGGCACGGTCACCGGCCGGGCGCGGCGCTGCGGCTGGTTCGACGCGGCCCTGGTGCGCCAGTCGGTGGCGCTGAACGGCATGAGCGGGGTGGCGCTCACCAAGCTCGACGTGCTCGACGGGCTGGCCAAGCTGAAGATCTGCGTCGGCTACAAGGTGGGCGGCGAAACGATCGGCCACTTTCCGGCCGGGCTGAAGGCGCAGGCCGCGCTGGAGCCGGTCTACGAGGAGCTTGACGGCTGGAGCGAGACCACCGCGGGCGCCCGCGACACGCGTCACCTGCCGGCCAACGCCATCAAGTACGTCCGCCGCATCGAGGAGCTGATCGGCGCCCCGGTGGCGCTGCTCTCCACCAGCCCCGAGCGCGACGACACCATACTGATGCGCGACCCCTTCCAGGACTAGGGCGCGTTACGCGAACGCGGGTTCGTCAAGGCGTTCTTTACAGACGCGGCTTACGAGAATGGGACGTCTCGGAGCACGCCGTGTTCAGCCAGATCGCCAAGCGGAATCGCCGTCTCGCCAACGTCCTGCGACGGGTGCTGATCGTCGATCCGGATCAGGCCCGCGCCCGGGTCACCGGCGAACTGCTGCAGGACGCGCTTTCGCCGCAGATCTGGGCGGCGTCGACCTCGTCCAAGGCGTTCCGCCTGGCCGACAAGATCGATCCCGACCTCATCGTCTGCGAGTTCTCGAAGGAGTTCGACGGCCTCGCCTTCGCACGAGGCCTGAGGCGCAGCGACCTGCGCTGCCGCAAGGCCCCGATCGTCTTCGTCATGACCACCCCGATCGCCTCGGCGATTCTGGCGGCGCGGGACGCCGGCGCGCACGAATTCCTGCGCCGCCCCTTCACCCTTCGCGACCTCAATCGGCGGCTGGAGGCCATCGCCCTGCAACCGCGCGCCTGGGTCGAGGGCGTGGACTATGTCGGGCCCGACCGCCGGCGGTTCAACTCGGCCGAGCACGAGGGCGACCTGAAGCGGATCGCCGACACCGGCGGCCCGCCGCACGACGTGCGCATCGCCGAGGCGATCAAGATCATCGTCTCGGCGCTCTCGGCGATCGAACGGCAGCCCGCCCAGTCGCTGCGCGCCCTGCTCGCCCAGACCGAGGAGCTCGCGGCGGTGGCGGCGGAGATCTCGGACGCCGCGCTCGCCACAGGCGTCGCGGAGCTGCGGCGTTACCTGGTCGAAGCGGCGAAGGGCGGCGGCCTGAACGCCGCCGAGGCGCTGCGACGGGCCGGCGTGCTGCTGAACCAGCGCGGAAGGGAGGCGGCCTAACGCCCCCTCCGGCTCGGCGCTGCGCGCCGATCTACCTTCCCCGCTTCGCGGTGGAGGAGCTGATCGCCGCTCCCGGGCACGCGGGGGAGCTGTCAGCGAAGCTGACTAAGGGGGCTTTCCGGCCCCCTCGCCTAAGCGTCCACCAGGTTCCGTTCTTCGGCGGCGGCGCGCATCGACTTCTGCAGTTTCTCGAACGCCCGCACCTCGATCTGACGGACGCGCTCGCGGCTGACGCCATACTGCGCCGCAAGCTCCTCGAGGGTCGTGGGCTCGTCCTTGAGGCGCCGCTCGGTCAGGATGTGGCGCTCACGGTCGGAGAGCTCGGTCATCGCCTCTTCGAGCAGGCTCATGCGGATGTTCCGCTCCTGGCTCTCGGCGACGGTGCTTTCCTGGCTGGGGGTGTCCTCGTCCACCAGCCAGTCCTGCCACTCCGCCTCGGAGTCGGCGCGTAGCGGCGAGTTCAGCGAGGCGTCGCCGCCGGCCAGGCGACGGTTCATGGAGATGACTTCCTCGTCCAGAACGCCGAGCTTGGTGGCGATCTGGCTGACCTGGTCGGGCCTCAGGTCGCCTTCCTGCAGGGCGGCGATCTCGGACTTGGCCTTGCGCAGGTTGAAGAACAACTTCTTCTGCGCCGCGGTCGTCCCCATCTTCACCAGCGACCAGGACCGCAGGATGTATTCCTGGATCGAGGCGCGGATCCACCACATGGCGTAGGTCGCCAGCCGGAAACCCTTGTCCGGGTCGAACTTCTTCACCGCCTGCATCAGGCCGACGTTGCCCTCGGAGATCACCTCGCCGATCGGCAGCCCATAGCCGCGATAGCCCATGGCGATCTTGGCCACGAGCCGAAGGTGGCTGGTGACCAGCCGATGCGCCGCCTCGGGGTCTTCGTGCTCCTGCCAGCGCTTGGCCAGCATGAACTCCTCGTCCTTGGCGAGCATCGGAAATTTCCGGATCTCGGACAGATACCGGCTCAGGCCGCCTTCCGGCGACATCACGGCAAGCGCATTTGCGGCCATGGACAATCCCCTCAATTCCGGACCTCGAGCCGTCGCGCAATCTCGCGCAGCACGTCCGGCCCCAACCATCCAGATAGGATCAAGGTTGCGGCGCAGCTAGGCGTGGGGGAGGCGGCTCGAATGTCTGACTTCTCCGGTAGGTTATTTAGGCGCGCATCGCGGCTTCATCAAGGCGATGAATCTTACAATTGCGATAGAAACTCTCTTAGGTCCGGGCTCTCCGCGGCGCCGGCCCCCGGTGTTGCGCGCCATTTCGCGGCGGCCATGCGGAAAGCGACTCTCCCGGCGCCGCTTTCCGCCTTGAAACGTCCCGCCAAGTCGCCCATGGTCCAGCCGCTTTCAGCGACCAAAGGGGCCGCATGATCAAGTCTGAGCTGATCGCCAAACTCGCAGAAGAAAACCCGCACCTGACGCAGCGCGACATCGAACGCGTTCTCGGCGTCATTCTGGAGCGGATGATCCGCGCGCTGGAGACCGGCGGGCGGGTGGAGCTGCGCGGTTTCGGCGCATTGTCCGTCCGCTCGCGCGACGCTCGCGCCGGCCGCAACCCGCGCACCGGCGAGCCGGTCGACGTGCGCGCCAAGCACGTGCCCTTCTTCAAGAGCGGCAAGGAGCTTCGTGAAAGGCTCAACGCGTCGGACGCGTAGCCCACCGGCCGTGGAGCGCGTCACCAGCAAGGTTGCGGAGGTCGAGCAGGAGCTCAAGCGCCGCGTGCCGATCCTGGGTGAATTTCAGGAGTTCGTCGCTCGCGGCAACGTCATCGACCTTGCGGTCGGCGTGATCATCGGCGCGGCCTTCAACGACATCGTCAAGACCTTGGTCGACCAGGTGGTCATGCCCCCCGTGGGGCTGCTGCTGTCCGGCCTCGACTTCTCGCATCTGGAGTGGGTGCTGAGGGCGGACAATCCCGCCACCAAGGCCAACGAGCTGGTGGCGATCCAGTACGGCGCCTTCATCAACACCCTGATCAAGTTCGTCATCGTGGCGTGGGTGGTGTTCCTCCTCGTCAAGGGCGTCAACGTCATGCGCCGCCGCGAAGCCAACGACCCCAACAAGCCGGCCGCGGCTCCGCCGCCGCAGGAGGCCCTGCTCGCCGAGATCCGCGACCTGATGAAGGCGCAGGTGGATCGCGCCGCGCCGCCGCCGCCGCGGGCGTGAAGGAAGGCCCCTCAACCCGTTCTCACGCCACCTTGAAGCCTTCCCAGTTCATCATCCGGGTCAGCTTGGCGTTCTCCTCCGCCGGCAGGCTGTCGCGGAACATCGGGAAGACCTCGGTTTCTTCTTCGTGGATGTGCGACTGAAGGTCGGCGAAGAACTGACGCGCCCGATCCAGCCATGCGGGATCGGTCGAGGACAGGCGGCGCAGGTCATAGATGAAGGTCTTCACCTGCCCGTGGTCCTCGATCAGCCGGCGCGCCCGCTCGGCGTGGCCGGCTTCCGCCAGCGCCGGGTAGATGACGTTCTCCTCTTCGACAGCGTGCTTGGTCAGCGCATAGGCGATCTTGGTCAGCAGCATCTCGCGCTTAGCCATCTCGTCCTCGGTCGTCCTGAGCAGGGCTTCGAAGCTCTTCTCGACGAGCCGGTGTTCAGCGGCGAGCGCGTCGGCCCAGCCGCCGGCGGCGAGCGACGGCCCCTGCATCACCGCCTTGCGCGCATGCGGCAGGGCGAGGCCCGCGAACAGACCGAGCGCCGCGCCGGTGGCGAGGCGACCGAACGAATTTCCGGTGTGGGCTTGGGCCATGGCTTGGTTCTCCTGGGAATGCCCCTCAACAGGCGGCGGCGCGGCCATGTTCCCGGCAAGCGGGGGCTTGCGGCCAGACGCAGCTCTCCCCTAATCGGCGCCATGACGCTGAAGGCGAAGATCTGCGGAGTGTCGACTCCCGAGGCGGTGCGCGCGGCTCTGGACGGCGGGGCGGGCTGGCTCGGGTTCGTCTTCTTCCCGAAGAGTCCGCGCAACCTTGGCGTCGACGCGGCCGCCCGGCTGGCCGAGCCGGCGCGTGGGCGGGCGAAGGTGACGGCGCTGCTGGTCGATCCGACCGACGCCCAGGTGGACGCCGTCTTGCGCGGCCTCGCGCCCGACCTGATCCAGCTGCACGGCAAGGAGAGTCCCGCGCGCACCCGCGAGATCGCCATGCGCGCCGGCTGCGGGCTGATCAAGGCGCTGCCGGTGGCGGAGGCCTCCGACCTGGCGGCGGCTCAGGCCTACGAGGGCCTGGTGGAGCACCTGATGTTCGACGCCAAGCCGCCGAAGGACGCGGCCCTGCCCGGCGGCGCAGGGCGCGCCTTCGACTGGACCGTGATGGCCGGGCGCCGCTTCAGCCGGCCCTGGTTCCTGGCCGGCGGGCTGGATCCCTGGAACGTGGCTGAGGCCGCGCGGGTGTCGGGCGCGCCTCTGGTGGACGTTTCCTCTGGCGTGGAGCGAGGTCCGGGCTTAAAGGACCCCGCCTTGATCACGGCGTTTCTCGACGCCGTCCGCCGCGCCTGAGAGCTGTTCGTGAACGCGCCTGCACGCCCCAACGACTACTCGGCCTTCCCCGACGCCAACGGCCGCTTCGGCGCGTTCGGCGGCCGCTATGTGCCCGAGACCCTGATGCCGCTGGTCCATGACCTGGACGCCGCGTGGCGCGCAGCCAAGGCCGATCCGGCGTTTCAGGCGGAGCTGGACGGCTTCCTCACCCACTATGTCGGCCGCGAGAGCCCGCTCTATTTCGCCGAGCGGCTGACCGCCCACTTCGGCGGGGCGAAGATCTATCTGAAGCGCGAGGACCTGAACCACACCGGCGCGCACAAGATCAACAATTGCATGGGTCAGATCCTGCTGGCCCGGCGGATGGGCAAGCCGCGCATCATCGCCGAGACCGGCGCCGGTCAGCACGGGGTCGCCACCGCCACTGTCTGCGCCCGTTTCGGCCTGCCCTGCGTGGTTTACATGGGCGCGGTCGACATCGAGCGGCAGAAGCCGAACGTCTTCCGCATGAATCTGCTGGGCGCCGAGGTGCGGCCGGTGACCTCCGGCTCGTCCACGCTCAAGGACGCCATGAACGAGGCGCTCCGCGACTGGGTCACCAACGTCCACGACACCTACTACCTGATCGGCACGGCCGCGGGTCCGCATCCCTATCCCGAGATGGTGCGCGACCTGCAGGCGGTGATCGGCAAGGAGGCGCGCCGACAGATCCTGGAGCGCGAAGGGCGGCTTCCGGATGCGGTCGTGGCCTGCATCGGCGGCGGCTCCAACGCCATCGGCCTCTTCCACCCTTTCCTCGCCGACGAGGGGGTGAAGCTCATCGGCGTCGAGGCCGCGGGCGACGGCATGGAGACCGACCGGCACGCCGCGGCGATCAACGGCGGCCGCCCGGGCGTGCTGCATGGCAACCGCACCTACCTGCTGCAGGACGACGACGGCCAGATCCTGGAGGCGCACTCCATCTCCGCCGGCCTCGACTATCCAGGCGTCGGGCCGGAGCATTCCTGGCTGCACGACGTCGGCCGCGCCCAGTACCTGACGTGCACCGACAAGGAGGCGCTGGCCGCCTTCCAGCTGTGCGCCGAGCTCGAGGGCATCATCCCGGCGCTGGAGTCCTCGCACGCGCTGGCCCGCCTGGACGAGGTGGTGAAGGCGGTGCCCAAGGACGGGGTCGTGGTGCTGTGCCTGTCGGGGCGCGGCGACAAGGACGTGTCGACCGTCGCCCAGGCGCTCGGCCGCGAGATCTGAAGGACGTTCGAGCTTTGACCACCGCCCGCATCGACGCGCGCTTCGCCGCGCTCAAGGAGGAAGGGCGCGCCGCCTTCGTCGCCTATGTGATGGGCGGCGACCCCGATCTGGCGACCTCGATGAAGATCCTCCAGGGCCTGCCGGCCGCCGGCGCCGACGTCATCGAGCTCGGCTTTCCCTTCTCCGATCCGATCGGCGAGGGCCCGACGATCCAGCGCGCCGCCCAGCGCAGCCTGGCCGCGGGAACGAAGCTCGACGACGTGCTGAGCCTGGCGCGGGCCTTTCGCCAGGCGGACCAGGCCACGCCGCTGATCCTGATGGGCTACCTCAACGTCGTCGAGAACCGCGGGCCGCAGGCCTTCGCCCGCGACATCGCCGCGGCCGGGATCGACGGGGTGATCATCGTCGACTGCCCGCCCGAGGAGAGCGGCCCGCTGGCCGACGCGCTCGACGCGGTCCAGATCTCGCTGCTGCAGCTCTTCACGCCGACCAGCGACGACGCGCGGGCGGCGATGATCGCCAAGCGGACCTCCGGCTTCGCCTACTATGTCTCGGTCGCCGGCGTCACGGGAGTGAAGGAGGCGAACGCGGACGCGGTCGCCCCAGCCGTCGCCCGGGTCCGCAAGGCCTCAGGCCTGCCGGTCTGCGTCGGCTTCGGCATCAAGACGCCCGAGCGCGCCGCCGCGATCGCCCGCGTCGCCGACGGCGCCGTGGTCGGCTCGGCCCTGGTCGAGGAGATCGCCCAGGGCGGCGCCGAAGACGTGACCGCCCGCGTGCTTTCAAAAGCCGAAACCCTCGCTAAGGCTGTGCGCGGCGCGCGAATCGCCCAGCCCGCCAGTTAGAGATTTGCGCGATGGCTGATTCCAAGACCGACAAGGCGACGCGGCCGCAGCCGCACCGCGAGCGGAAGGGCTGGCTTTCCCGCCTTCGCCCCGGCGTGCGCAGCGACGGCAAGCAGAAGGGCGAGACGCCGGAAAACCTCTGGGTCAAGGACCCGGAGAGCGGCGAGATGCTCTATCGGCCGGACCTGGAAGCGGCGCTCTGGGTCACGCCGTCGGGTCATCACATGCGCATCGGCGCGGCTCAGCGCCTCCGCATCACCTTCGACGAGGGCGCGTTCGAGCGGATCTCAACGCCCGTTGTGGCCGAGGACCCCCTGAACTTCCCCGACGAGCGGCCCTACAAGGAGCGCATCGCCGCCGCCCGCAAATCCACCGGCGAGCAGGACTCGATGGCGATCGGCGTGGGCAAGATCGCCGGCCAGCCGGCCGTGGTGATCGTCCAGGACTTCGCCTTCATGGGCGGCTCGCTCGGCATGGGCGCGGGCGAGACCTTCATCAAGGCCGCCCAGGAGGCGGTGAAGCGCGAGGCCCCGCTGGTCATCTTCACCGCATCGGGCGGGGCGCGGATGCAGGAGGGCACGCTCTCCCTGATGCAGATGGCCCGCACCACGCTCGCGGTGGAGGAGGTCAAGGCCGCGGGCCTGCCCTACGTGGTCGTCCTGACCGACCCGACCACCGGGGGCGTGCTGGCCTCCTACGCGATGATCGGCGACATCCATCTGGCCGAGCCCAAGGCAACCATCGGCTTCTCGGGACGTCGGGTCATCGAGCAGACCATCCGCGAGACCCTGCCGGCCGCCTTCCAGAAGTCCGAGTTCCTGGTGGAGCACGGTATGATCGACCGAGTCGTGACCCGCTCCGATATTCCGGCGGTTCTGGGCTCGATCCTCGAAACCCTGATGGCCGGGCGCGCACGCCGCGCGGCGTGAGGTGATGGCTGCGCTGCAGCGCCCCCGGGGCCGCCGCCATGTATGACCCCATCCGCGCCTCCGACCGCGCGATCCATCGGCTTCGGGCCAATCATCCCAGCCTGATCGACCTCTCGACCGGCCGCGTGCAGCGGCTGCTGGCGGCGCTGGGCCGGCCGGAGCGGCGGCTGCCGCCGGTCGTCCATGTCGCCGGCACCAACGGCAAGGGATCGACCCTCGCCTATCTGCGCGCCATCGCGGAAGCGGCCGGCCTGAAGGTCCATGTGCTGACCTCGCCGCATCTGGTGCGCTTCGCCGAACGGATCCGGGTGGCGGGCGAGCTCATCTCCGACGCGCAGCTCGCCGAGCTGATCGACGTGGTCGAGGCGGCGAACGGCGGCGAGCCGATCAGCTTCTTCGAGATCACCACGGTGCTGGCGCTCGAGGCCTTCGCCCGCACCCCCGCCGACCTCTGTCTGATCGAGGTGGGCCTGGGCGGCCGCTTCGACGCCACCAATGTTTTCGACGCCCCCGCCGTGAGCGTGATCACCCCGGTGGACTACGATCACCTGGAGCTGCTCGGGCCGGACCTGGCCAAGATCGCCTGGGAGAAGGCGGGGATCATCAAGCGCGGCCGTCCCGTAGTCGCCGCCCGTCAGATGCCCGAGGCCGAGGCCGTGATCGAGCGCGAGGCCGCAGCGCTCGGCGCTCCGCTGCTGATGATGGGCCGCGATTTCGACGCCTGGGAGGAGCGGGGTCGGCTTCTCGTGCAGACGCCCGAGCGGCTGCTCGACCTGCCTGCGCCGGCCCTGTTCGGCGGTCACCAGTTCGCCAACGCGGGCCTGGCGGTCGCCGCCGCCCTGACCTTCGACCCGGGCCTGTCCGACGAGGCGCTGGGCCGCGGCGTGGCCTCCGCCGTGTGGCCGGCGCGTTTCCAGCGCCTGACCAAGGGGCCGCTCGCCGAACTGGCGCGTGGCCGCGGCTCCGACCTCTGGCTGGACGGCGGGCACAATCCGCACGCCGGCCGCGCGCTCGCGGAGTCCGCCTCGCGCCTGGTCGACCGCGATCCGCGGCCGCTCGCGCTGGTGGTCGGCATGTTCGCCCGCAAGGACGCCAAGGGCTTCTTCCTGCCCTTCGCCGAAATGCGGCCGCGAGTGATCGTCACCACCTTCGACTCGCCGAACGCCGCCCCGGCGGAAGAACTCGCCGCCGCCGCCGCCGCGGCCGGGTTGTCCGCCGAGACGCAGCCGGAGGTGACCGCCGCGGTGCGCGCGGCCCTGGCAGGCGAGGGGGCGGCGCCGCACGTGCTGATCTGCGGCGGTCTCCACTTCGCGGGCGAAGTGCTGGCCATGTCGCCCGAGACCTGGCCGACGTAGGGCGGCGCTCCTGGCGTGGACAGCGCGCAATCCCACCTGTTCGCATGCAGGCCGCATCTGGAGACGTCGTCCAAGTGAGATGGAAGCTGGTCCTGCCGTGGCGCTACCTGGTCATGCTGGCGCTTGGGCTGATCGTCTTGTGGCTGCTGCTCTGGCGCTTCGGCCGCACTGACGCGGTGCTGATCGGCTGGCTGGTCGGCTGGCTCGTGCTCAGCCGGGGCGTCGATTACCTGATGCGTCGCAAGCGCGTGCGCTGGAAGGAAGAGGACTGATCTTCCTCTCCCGCATCATCGCGGGAGAGGAAGGGCTTTATGGAGGGGGCGCTTCCTTGACCTACTCCGCCGGCTGGTCGAACGCCCAGTCGAAGCCGAACGGGTCGCGGAGCGAGCCGTAGTAGTCGCCCCAGAACATCTTCTGGACCGGCATGGTCACCTCGCAGCCGGCGTCCACCGCACGCTGGAAGTCCTTGTGAATGTCCTTCGACATCCAGGCGATGCTGAAGCCCTGCGGCTTGACCACCTGATGGCCGTGCTCGGGATAGAAGTCACCGAGCATCAGCGAGGCGCCGTTGACGTAGAGGTGGATGTGCATGGTCCGGCCCTTGTCGTCGACCGGCTGCATTCCGGCGAGTTCGGCGCCGAAGGCCTTCTTGTAGAATTCGGCGACCTTCACGGCGTTCTCGACGGCGAGGTAGGCGACGAGGCCGCACTTGGGCTCGGCTTTGGGGGCGGGGGTTTCCGACATGGCAGGCTCCTTATCCGGCAAGTTGCGTCTCAAGGACGCATGGCGTGGCTCGGCCCCGACTCCGGGCGCGTGGAATTCTGGCTGAGGCGATCGATATGCTGGCGGATGTGGTTCGCCTCGGCGGCCGTGTTGGCGAGCGCGATCGCACGGTCGAAGCAGGCGCGGGCCTCGGCCTCGCGGCCCAACTGCAGCAGCAGCGCACCGCGCGTGCCGTGGAAGTAGAAGTAGCCGCCGAGCCGGTCCGCCAGCGGTTCGGTCATCGCCAGCGCCGCTTCGGGACCGGCCACCTTCGACAGGGCGGCCGCGCGGTTCAGAGTGACGACCGGCGAGGGCTGCAGGATCTCCAGCGTGGCATAAAGCCGCTCGACCCCCGTCCAATCGGTCTCCTCGAAGGTCGGCGCGCGCGCGTGAAGCGCGGCGACCGCCGCCTGCACCTGGTAGGCGCCCGGCGCATGATGGCGCATGGCCTTGTCGATCAGCGCCAGACCCTCGGCGATCAGCTTGCCGTCCCACAGACTGCGGTCCTGGTCCTCCAGCAGCACGATCTGGCCGGCCGCGTCGAAGCGCGCCGTGGAGCGCGCGTGCTGCAGCAGCATCAAGGCGGTCAGCCCCATGATCTCCGGCTCGGCCGGGAATAGCCTGAGCAGCAGGCGCACCAGCCGGATCGCCTCGTCGCAGAGCTGGGCGCGGGCTTCGCCGTCGCCGGCCGAATAGCCTTCGTTGAACACCAGGTAGAGCATGGCGGCGACCGCGGCGAGCCGTTCCGCCCGCTCCACGGCCCCGGGCGCCTCAAAGGGCGTGTCGGCCTTGGCGATGCGGGCCTTGGCGCGGGTGATCCGCTGCTCCATGGCCGCTTCGCCGACCAGGAAGGCGCGGGCGATCTGCTTCACCGACAGCCCCGAGACGATGCGCAGGGCGAGGGCGATCTGCTGGGTGGCCGGAAGCTCCGGATGGCAGCAGACGAAGAGGAGCCGCAGGACGTCGTCACGGTAATGCGAGCCGTCGAGCCGCTCCGCCAGCGGCGCCTCGACGTCATCCAGGTCGGAGAGCACCGCTTCATCGGGCAGCGCCGCATCGCGCGAACGGCGGCGCACCCCGTCGAGGGCGGCGTTGCGGCCCACCAGGATCAGCCAGGCGGCCGGGTCCCGTGGCGGACCGTTATTCGGCCAGCTCTTCAGGGCGCGCAGGCAGGCCTCCTGAAAGGCCTCCTCCGCCTGGTCGAGGTCGCGGAAGTAGCGCAGCAAGGCGCCGACCGCCTGGGGCCTGGCGGCGACCAGCGCCGCGTTGAGCCAGGCCAGGTCGGTCATGCGCGCGCCGTCTCCCGCTCGTCGCCGTGATAGAGGCCGACGGGCCGGATCTCGTAGTTGCTGGTCGGATTGGCCTCGCCGAGAGCGCGGGTGATGGCCAGCGCCTCCTCCAGATCGGCGACGTCGATGATGTAGAAGCCGAGCAACTGCTCCTTGGTCTCGGCGTACGGCCCGTCGAGGATCAGCGGCTCGCCGTTCCCGTTCTTGCGCACCGAGGTGGCCGCGGTGGTCGGCAGCAGGCGCAGCGAGGGGCCGAGCTTGCCTTCACGGATGAGCTTTTCGCGGACGACGTCGATCTTGGCCATGACGGCGGCGTCCTGGTCCTTGGTCCAGGAAAACACCATGTCTTCGTCGTTGTAGCAGAGCAGGGCGTAGAGCATGCGGGCCTCATATCGGGTGTGCTCAAAGGACGCCCGAGTATGCGACGGCCCGACACGGGCGTGCGTGAATTTTTCGGAAGCTTCCTCTCCCGCGATGCGGGAGAGGAAGGGGCGCAGTCTCTTAGCGCGTCGGGACGGGGGCTTCGCCGCGGTAGTCGTAGAAGCCGCGGCCGCTCTTGCGGCCGAGCCAGCCGGCCTCGACGTATTTCACCAGCAGCGGGCAGGGCCGGTACTTGGAATCGGCCAGGCCCTCGTAGAGCACGTTCATGATCGACAGCACGGTGTCGAGGCCGATGAAGTCGCCCAGCTCCAGCGGGCCCATCGGATGGTTGGCGCCAAGCTTCAGCGAGATGTCGATGGCTTCGACCGTGCCCACGCCTTCATAGAGGGTGTAAATAGCCTCGTTGATCATCGGCACCAGGATGCGGTTGACGATGAAGGCCGGGAAATCCTCGGCGTTGGCGGTGGTCTTGCCGAGCGACTTGGCGAAGTTCACGGCGACTTCGTAGGTCACGGCGTCGGTGGCGATGCCACGGATGATCTCCACCAGCTTCATCACCGGCACCGGGTTCATAAAGTGCAGGCCGATGAACCGCTCGGGCCGGTCGGTCGTCGAGGCCAGCCGGGTGATCGAGATCGAGGAGGTGTTGGACGCAAGCAGGGTATGCGACGCGAGGTGCGGCTGCAGCGCCTTGAAGATCGTCTTCTTGACGGCTTCGTCCTCGGTCGCCGCCTCGATGGCCATGTCCAGCGCGCCGATTTCCTGCAACTCGTTGGCGGCGCGGATGCGCCCGACGGCGGCCGAGAGCGCGTCCTCGGTGATCAAGCCGCGCCCGACCTGGCGGTGCATGTTCTTCTCGATCAACGCTAGGGCGGCCTCGATCCGCTCGGCGCTCACGTCGTGCAGCATGACGTCATAGCCCGCCAGCGCGCAGACGTGCGCGATGCCCGCGCCCATCTGGCCCGCCCCGATGATCCCCACCGATCTTATTTTGACCATGCCTACTCGCCCTATCCTGCGGCGAACCCGGCCGCGAAGTTTCTGTGACGGCTTTCTACCACCCGTTTCACGCTTCGCCACAAGGGATTTGCTGCGGCGCAGCGCAGAGCGGGCGCCGCAGCGCGACTATTCCGTGCAATGCAGCGCGAAAAGCAACTGAGGGACGCGTTTCGGCCGCCGCCCTTAATCAAGAACCTCCTCCGGAGAGCCGGAGGAGGTTCGTCGCCCACAAAGCTGGCGAAAACTGCTATGGCGCGAGGGTTAGCCCAGCGCCGTCATCAATTCCGGCACGGCGTTCTTGTAATCCGCCACCAGGCCGTAGTCGGCCACCTGGAAGATCGGCGCGTCCGGGTCCTTGTTGATCGCCACGATCACCTTGGAGTCCTTCATGCCGGCCAGGTGCTGGATGGCCCCGGAGATGCCGACGGCGACGTAAAGCTCGGGCGCCACGACCTTGCCGGTCTGGCCGACCTGGTAGTCGTTCGGCGCATAGCCGGCGTCGACGGCCGCGCGGCTCGCGCCCACGGCCGCGCCGAGCTTGTCCGCCAGCGGCTCGATGACCCGCTGGAACTCCTCGGCCGAGCCGAGCGCGCGACCGCCGGAGACGACGATCTTGGCGCCGGCGAGCTCGGGGCGCGCGGACTTCACCAGCTGCTGGTCGACGAAGCGGATCTTGGCGGGCGCCGCGGGGGCGGCCACGCTCTCGACCGAGGCCGAACCGCCTTCGGGGGCGGCCTTGAAGGCGGTCGGACGCACGGTGATCACCTTCTTGGCCTCGCCCGACTGCACCGTCTCCAGCGCGTTGCCGGCGTATATCGGCCGGACGAAGGTGTTCGCGTCGACGACCTCGATGATGTCGGAGATCTGAGCCACGTCGAGCTTAGCCGCGATGCGCGGCGACAGGTTCTTGCCCTGGGCCGTCGCCGGGGTCAGCACCGCGTCGTAAGAGGCCGCCAGCGGGACGACCAAGCCTTCAAAGGCCTCGGCGAGGCCCTGGCCCAGTTCGGCGCTTTCGGCCAGCAGCACCTTGCGCACGCCAGCGATCTTCGAGGCGGCTTCCGCCGCGGCCTTGGCGTTCTGGCCCGCCACCAGCACGTCGACGTCGCCGCCGATGGCTTGAGCGGCGGAGACCGTCTTGTGCGTGGAGTCCTTCAGCGACGCATTGTCGTGATCGGCGATGACGAGAACGGCCATCAGAGCACCCCCGCTTCGTTCTTCAGCTTCATGACCAGGTCGGCGGCGCTCTCGACCTTGACGCCGCCTGCGCGCTTCGGCGGCTCAGCGACCTTCAGCACCTTCAATCGCGGCGCGACGTCCGCGCCCAGCGACTCGAGCGGCTTCACGTCGAGCGGCTTCTTCTTCGCCTTCATGATGTTGGGCAGGCTCGCGTAGCGCGGCTCGTTGAGGCGCAGGTCGACGCTCACCACCGCCGGCAGGTCGGCTTCAAGCGTCTGCAGGCCGCCGTCGACCTCGCGGGTCACCTTGGCCTTGCCGCCGGCCAGCTCGATTTGGCTGGCGAAGGTCGCCTGCGGCCAGTCCAGCAGCGCCGCCAGCATCTGGCCCACGGCGTTGTTGTCGCCGTCGATCGACTGCTTGCCGATCAGCACCACCTCAGGGTTCTCCTCGGCGACCACCGCCTTCAGCACCTTGGCCACCGCCAGGGGCTCCAGGTCCTGAGCGCCGGCGTCCACCAGGATCGCCCGGTCCGCGCCCATGGCGAGCGCCGTGCGCAGCGTCTCCTGGGCCTGCGTCGGGCCCACCGACACGGCGACGATCTCGCTGGCGACGCCCTTCTCCTTCAGGCGCACGGCCTCTTCCACGGAGATCTCGTCGAACGGATTCATCGACATCTTCACATTGGCGAGGTCGACGCCCGACTGGTCGGGCTTCACCCGAGCCTTCACATTGTAGTCAATGACCCGCTTGACCGGGACCAACACCTTCATTGTCGCCTAGGCCTCACATCGCAAAAATTGGTCGCAGCGGGCAATAAAGGTTCCGGCGCGCATTGCAAGGTCCGTTCGCGCCCAATTTGCGCCCAGGCGGCCGGCTAGCGGACGCTCATCACCCAGTTTAATAGCCTACCCATGAACCGCACCCTTGAGCGCCTGAAGCTCATCTTCCTCGCCGCCTTCGCGATTCTAACCGTGGCCATGCTCATCTGGCAGTTCGGCTGGATTTGGCCGCAGCAGGACTGTGAGAAAGCCCGCAAATGGTGGGACGGCTCGGAACGTGTCTGCGCCCAGCCGGTGCTGATCTCCGACATCACCGGCCGCGTCATCGCCGACCCGCAGGCGCGCGCCGAAGCCCTGAAGTCGCTCGGACGCAAGGGGCCGGAGGCGCCGCCGCCCGCCGCACCCTGAATCGGCGCAGCCTCGGCTCAGCGCGTCGCGCCCGCCTGCCACAGCACCTCGGCGCTTCCCCGGCCGTTGGCGTAGCGCGCGGCGACGAACAGGAAGTCCGAAAGCCGGTTGAGGTAGCGCAGCGCCGGCGCGTTCACCGGCGCGCCGGACTGGGCGAGCCGCACCGCCTCGCGCTCGGCGCGGCGGCAGACCGTCCTCGCCAGGTGCAGCGCCGCCGCCGCCGGCGTCCCGCCAGGCAGGACGAAGGAGGCGAGCGGCGGAAGCTCTGCGTTCATCGCATCGATCTCGGCCTCGATCCGGCTCACCTGGCCGTCGAGGATCCTGAGCGCCCGGCCCGCAGCCTCGTCGGGGGCCGGCGGGGTGGCGAGGTCTGCGCCCAGGTCGAACATCTCGTTCTGGATGCGGCCCAGCATGGCGTCGAGCTCGGGCTCGGCGGTCGTGTGCAGGCGCGCTAGCCCGATGCAGGCGTTCGCCTCGTCGACGGCGCCGTAGGCTTCCACGCGCGCGTCGGCCTTGCTCACCGTCTCTCCGGTCGCAAGGCGCGTTCGCCCGGCGTCTCCGGTGCGGGTGTAGATGCGGTTGAGCGTGACCATGGGCCTAGTGTCCGCTTCTCGAAGTTGGCCAGCGCTAGTGCTGCGTACGCCACCACACGGCGCCTACGAGAATGGCGATGGCGACGGCCTGGGTGACCACCCGAAGCCGCATCAGCCTGTTGGAATAGGATCGGCCGAAATCGCCGCCGCGGAAGAGGGCGTAGATGCCGAGCGCCAGGACGATGGTCACGCTCGCAAGCGCTATGGGGATCAGGTAACTGAAGATGTCCATGGACCCAATTTAGGCCGTCCCGCCGTTGCCGGCCACAGCGGATCGACCTATCGGACTGGCCGCTCATTGCTCGTTGAGCGTGTTCACCGATCCGTGGACCGTCACCTGTCGTGAATTTAATGCGACCGGCGTTGCGACTGGGCCGTAAAGAGGTGACTTGATCTGAGCGCGTTCAGCGAGCAGCGCCGTTGCGGGCCTCGGGCTTGCCGACGGTCGAGCGGCCGAGCCGGCTCCCGGCCTGCCGTGGAGTGAGCGAGTGAGTAGCAATCAAGACAGGCGCAGTCCGCGCCGAAGGTTGGAACTGATGAAACACGTATCGCCGTCCGAGGTGGGCAACGAAGGCCGGGCCAAGCCCCCGACGCGTCGCGCCTTGGCCAAGCAGCAGACACGCGGCAAGGTCCTCGCGGCGGCCCGCCAGCTCTTCAGCGAGCATGGTTACGAAGGCGCGACCATCCGTGACATCGCCGCCGCCGCGGGCATGTCCACCGGCGCGGTGTTCGCCAATTTCAGCGACAAATCCGACCTGTTCCGGGAAATCATCCTGATGGATCTGGAGCAGCTGGTCGGCGAGATGCGCGAGGCCGCGTCTCGCGCCCGCGGCGTCGAAGACGCGCTGCTGAAGATCTTCTCCACCGGCTACGCCTTCTTCCGCCCGCAGATGCCGCTGGCGCGCGCGATGTTCAGCGTGTCCTGGACGCCCCAGGAGGGCGAACTCTTCCGCAAGCTGCCGCAGCTGCTCGACGTCCAGTCGCTGATGCTGGAACAGCTCAACACCGCGGTGGATCGGGGCGAGCTCGGTCAGGAGGCGGAAGGCAAGGTGCGCGCGGCCCTGCTGTTCGACGCTTACCTCGCGAACTTCCGTCTGGCCATCTTCGAGGGCTGGAGCGTGGAGGCGCTGCAGGCGCGCGCTCGAGACCAGATCCGGATCATCCTGGCGGGCGCGCGGCGCGGATAGGAACGGCGTGGCGGGCGCGCGCCAGACTCAGAAGGCGGCGACGCGGGAGCGAGTCCTGGCCGCCGCCCGCGATCTGTTTATCGCCCAGGGCTACGAGGCGGCGACCGTTCGCCAGATCGCCACCGAGGCGAGGGTGTCGGTCGGCAGCGTGTTCAACGCCTTCACCTGCAAGGCCGAGATCCTCAGCGAAGTGATGATGGAGCGGCTCGACTGCCTCTACGCCGAGCTGGACCAGGTGCTGCCGCGTCTGCGCGGCTCGACCACGGACCGGCTCCGGTCGATGTTCGCCCTCTTCTTCGCGTTCGAGACCCGGCACGTCCAGCTGATCCTCGCCCACGTCAGCATCGCTTTCGACTGGACGCTTCCCGCAGGGGCCACGCCGTTCGGGCGCAACGCCAGAATCAGAGAGCTGATCTGCGAGTGCCTGGAGAAGGGCGTGGCCGATGGCGACGTCGATCCAGAGGCCGATCTCCGCGAGGTGGTCGAGCTGCTCGTCGCGGCCTATGTCTGGACCTATCGCATGGCCGCCTGGACGGCTGCGGACGCCGAGGCCATGACAGCGGCCATGGACCGGCAGATCGGCCTCATCGCCGAGGGCTTCCGACCACGCTCAAACCTCTGAAGCCGTCGCAGGACCGTGGGGGCGCCCTGAAGCGCCATGGGTCAGGCGGAGCGCCTTGGATTCAAGTGTTAGGGCGCGTGCGGGCGCTTGCACGATGGCCTAAGGCGCTCTGGGCGCCTCGCCCGTCCACTCCCAGTGCCACGGCTCGAACGGATAGTTCACGAAGCCGAACCGATCCGCATTGAGCACCATCCAGCGGTAGGCGGGGCTCTCGGTCATGTAGAGGCGATTGGCGTCGGCGCTGGAGTCGGCTGCGTAGCCCGGTGCGTGCCCGAGATAGATATCCATCGCCAGTCCCGTGCGGTGCGGCGAGCAGGTCGCGCGCTCGCGGCCGTTGCAGTTGTTGTCGGTCGCGCAGCGCGCGGCGTCGTAGGCCGGGCTCCGATAGGCGGAGAAGATCCTGAGGAGTTCGGGATCGGCCGCCATCGCCGGCTCCTCTTTGCGGGCGGCCGCGACCATCCGGCGGTAGGCGCCCAGCGCCCCCGGCCTGAGCTCGATGACCTTGTCGCCGAAACCCTCGTCCGGCCGCGCGGTCGCCAGTCCAAACTCTTCGGCGGGCGCCGCGCAAACGCCCTGAGCGGAGAGGAGCACGATCGGCCTGCGCCCCTGCACCTCGCTCTTCATACGCACGAAGGTCACCTGGCTCAGCAGGCCGTCGGGGTCGACGCCCTGGCGGCGTTGCCAGTCGGCCAGCGCCTTGGCGAAGCCGGTGGATCCAGGCGGGCAATCGACGCCGATCTCGCGGGCGATCAGCGGGGCGTAGACCCGCCACCCGGTCTCGTCGCGACCGAAGGGCGTCCAGGGCAGGGCGGCCAGCGAGCTCGAATTGATCGCGGCGGCGTGCTCCCATCCGGGCGCGCGGCAGTCCTTGGGCAGGCGCCGCGGGCCGCTGTCGGCGGCGATCTGCGGCGGAGACGGCGGAGCCCTGGGCGCCGGCGCGGGCGCGCAACTCGTCATCCGGAACAACACCAGCCCCAGCAGGGTGCTGGTGAGGGTCAGGCTGAACGCGATCCGCGACAGGAATGACAGCCGCACCTTCACAAGCGCGACAACCGCACGGAGACGCGCTGGCGTCCAGAGGATTGTCGCGCGCGCCGCCGGGCGCTTCAGCTGCGCCAGCGCAGGGTGGCCGGCTCGACCGGGTTGACGAAGGCGCGCCCCTCCTTGCGGCTCGTCGTCCAGGCGCGCTTGAGCTGCTGGTACCACTTGGCCTGCCGGTCTGCGTCGTCGATCCACATGAGCGAAGGATCGTACTTCAGCCCCTGGTTCTGCAGGTTCACCATCGCGCCGTCCTGACGCAGGAAGGTCCGCGCGCCGGCGGCGATCAGCGGCCGCAGCAGCACGAAGGCGGGATGGTCGGACCAGATGACCTGGGTGATCCGCGTGCGGCTCTCGTGCACCGGGGTTAGGCAGGTCAGCGACAGCACCTGGCGGCGCCCGACCGTCACATGTTCCCAGCGCAGCCCGGGCAGGCCGAAGGTGATCTCGGTCATCGGCTCGCCGCCGAGGATGGCGTAGGCGCGCGAATTCTTCGATGGCTCGTGGCGCACCATGGCGAACCCCGCGTCGCGCGGCTCGAAGCGCTTGGCCTTCTCGTGCTGGCTCTTGGCCGAGCGCCACCACCATTGCTGATGCACATAGGGACCGTGCGCCGGGTCCATCAGCCCGACCACGGCGTGGTCGATGTGGGCCTCGAACGTCATCTTGTCGACCAGCTTGGGCGCGCCCCCGACCACGCCCGGGAAGGTCGGCGGCGGCACGTCGGGCGCGGCGTCGCGGCGTTCGTCGCCGGCGATCCAGACGAAGACCAGCCCTTGGCTCTCCGCGACGGGGTAGCGGCGGACGCGGATCCTGGAGACGTCCATCGCCTGGCCGTCGACCAGCGAGGGAATGGCCGCGCAGCCGCCGTCCGCGCCGAAACGCCAGCCGTGATAGGGGCAGGCCACGGTCTCGCCGCCGCCTGGCTCAGCGATGAACCGGCCCGCGGAGAGCGGCGCGGCGCGATGCGGGCAGATGTCGCGCAGCGCGAACACCTCGCCGTTCGGCGAGCGGCCGAGCATCACCGGCTCGCCGAGGATCTCGTATCGCGCGAGCTTGCCCGGCTTCAGATCGCTGGAGAGGGCGGCGAAGTACCAGATGTCGGTCAGGAAGCCCTGGCCGAAGCGGGTCTCCGGAGTCCGGCTGGAGATCAGGGTTTCGCCTTCGGCCATGTCGGGGTTTTACCGGGCGCAGAGACGGAAGGAAACGCCCCCTCAGTCGCCTGCCGCGACGTTGGGGGCGTTCAGGGCCGCAGCGCCACGAAGGCCGCGGCCCAGGGGGCGAGGCCGAGGGAGCCGCCGCGCAGGTCGGCGTCGGCGGCGCGGAGCGGGTGCAGCGCGCCGCCTTCCGCCTGCGGCAGTTCGACGAAGCGGGGCTCGGCGCTCAGGTTGAAGATGCAGGCGACAGCCTCGCCGTCGTGGCGGCGCACGAAGGCCAGCACCGGCTCGGGCGTGTCGAGGAACTCGAGGTCGCCCAGGGTCAGGGCCGGCGAGGCCTTGCGCAGGGCGATCAACTGGCGGGCGAAGGCGAGGTTGGACTCCGGCTCCGCCTCCTGTTCGGCCACGGTCAGGCCGCGGTGCTCGGGCGCGGCCGGCAACCAGGGCTCGCCATCGGTGAAGCCGAGGTTCGGCCGGTCCGCATCCCAGGGCATGGGCGTGCGGCAGCCGTCCCGGCCGCCGTCGTAGGGCCAGTAGAGGTCGCCCACCGGATCCCGCAGCTGGGCGCGGGAAAGCCTGGCCTGGGGCAGGCCGAGCTCCTCGCCCTGATAGATGAGCGCTGAGCCGCGCAGGCTGAGCAGCAGGGCGAACATCAGCTTGGCGAGCTCCGGCGGCGGCGCCTCACCGCCGAACCGGCTGACCGTGCGCGGCACATCGTGGTTGGAGAAGGAGATGGTCGGCCAGTGATCCGGAAAGCGGCCCAGCGTCGCGTAATGATCGCGCACGAAGGCCGGAGTCAGGCGCTCCTCCCGCAGCAGCACGAAGGTGTAGCCCGAGTGCAGCCCCTCGTTGGGAGAGAGATAGGCGCCGCAGCGCTCCTCCTCCTCGGAGAACTCGCCGAACACGAACCGCTCGCCGTGCGCCTCGACGCGCCGCCGGACTACGTCCAGCAGCGCGCGGTTCTCCTCCAGGTTGGAGTCGTGCAGGTGCTGCTGCAGGGCGCCGGCGTGCGCCCAGTTGGCGGGCGTGCGCGTCGCCATCGGCGCTGGCGGGTTGTCGGTCAGGGCCGGCTCGTGGAGGAAGGCGTTGGCGACGTCGAGCCGGAAGCCGTCGACGCCGCGCTCGAGCCAGCGGTCGAGCACGCCGAGCGCCGCTTCGGCCGCCGCCGGCGCATGCCAGTTCAGCTTGGGCTGCTGGCGCAGGAACTTGTGGTGGTAGTGCTGGCGCCGCTTGGGCTGATAGGCCCAGGCGGGGCCGCCGAATACCGAGAGCCAATTGTTGGGCGCCGTGCCGTCCTCGCGGGGATCGGCCCAGACGTACCAGTCGGCCTTGGGGCCATTCGCCCCGCCGGTCAGGCTCTCGACGAACCAGGGATGCTCGTCGGAGGTGTGGGCCAGAACCTCGTCGAGCACCACCTTCAGGCCCCGTTCGTGCGCGGCCTCCAGAAGCTCTTCGAAATCCTCCAGGGTCCCGTAGTCCGGCTGGACGCCGTCGTAGTCGACGACGTCATAGCCCCAGTCGCGGTTGGGCGAGGGGTGGATCGGCGAAAGCCAGATACCGTCCACCCCCAGGCCCTGGATATAGTCGAGCTTGGCGAGGACGCCCGGCAGGTCGCCCTGGCCGTCCCCGTCGGAGTCGAAGAAGCTGCGGATGTAGACGTGGTAGAGGACCGCCCCCCGCCACCACGTCACGGCCTTACACTTCCGAGGTGTTGGTGATGATCCGGGCGACGAGGCCGTAGGTCTTGGCCTCCTCCGCGTTCATCCAGAAGTTCCGGCGCGTGTCCTGGTTGATCTTCTCGATCGTCTGGCCGGTCTCGTCCGCGATCATCCGGTTCACCCGGTCGCGCATCTTGAGGATTTCCTGTGCCTCGATCTCGATGTCAGAGGCCTGGCCGCGCGCGCCGCCCGCGGGTTGGTGCAGGAGGAAGCGCGTGTTCGGCAGGCAGAGGCGATTTTCCTTGGTCGCGCCCAGGAAGATGTGCGCGCCTGCGCTCGCCACCCAGCCGGTGCCGATCGCCTTCACCTGTGGGCCGCAGAAGCGGATCATGTCGTGAATGGTGTCGCCGCTCTCCACGTGGCCGCCCGGCGAGTTGATGATCACCCGGATCGGCGCATCGCTCTCGGCGGCCAGCGCCGTGAGCTGGGCGGTGACGCGCTCAGCCAGCCGCATGTCGATCTCGCCGAACACCAGCACGGTGCGCGACTTGAACAGCGCGTTCTGCACCGGCCCGGCGGTCATCGGCATGTCGGGCTGGCGGCCCTTCTCGTCTTCGTCCTCGTCCAGCCAAGCCGTCCACTTCGTCATGGGATCTCCTAGGGGCGCCCGCGCCCGAGAATGCTCGTCTAGCAGTTATTGGTCCGTTGGCGCGCGGGCAAGCCCAAGATCCTCCCCCGTTCCTGCGCACGGCCGTATGGCCGAACGCCCCCTCAGTCAGCTTCGCTGCCAGCTCCCCCGCTGCGCGGTGGCGCATCATGCTCGCGCCAAAGATCCTCCACCACGTAGCGGGGGAGGTGGGTCGCGCCGACCGGCGCGAGACGGAGGGGGCGTTCAAGCTTCCGCGACAACGAGAGATCAGCTAGGCGCGTCCGCTCAGCTCGCGGGCCCTCGCCAGCCGCACGGCCGCTTCGTCCAGCACCTCGTCGCCCTTGGCGAAGCAGAGGCGCAGGATGCTGGTGACCGGATCGGTCTCGTAGAGGGCGGACACGGGAATAGAGGCCACGCCGGCCTCCCGGACCGCCCGCAGCGCGAAGTCGCGGTCCGGCTCGGCCACGCCGGAAGCGGCCAAGTCGACGTTCAGGAAGTAGGTGCCCTGCGACGGCAGCGGCGCAAACCCCTCGCGGCTCAGGGCCTGGGCGAGGCGGTCGCGGGAGCGTTCGAGCGCGCGCGGCATGGTCGCGAACCAGTCGGCGCCGGTCTCCAGGCCGAAGGCCACCGCCGACTGCAGGTTGGGCGGGGTGGTGAAGGTGAGGAACTGGTGGGCGCGGGCCAGCGTGCGGGTCAGCTCCGGTGCGGCGCAGATGAAGCCCACCTTCCATCCGGTGAGGCCGAACATCTTGCCGGCCGAGCCGATCTTAACGGTGCGCTGGCGCATGCCGGGAAAGGCCATCAGCGGCCGATGCGCCGCGTTTCCGAACACCACCTGCTCCCAGACCTCATCGCAGATGGCGACCACGTCGTAGCGGCGGCAGAACTCAGCGAGCAGCGCCAGATCCTCCTCCGGCAGCACGACGCCGGTCGGATTGACCGGATTGTTCAGCACCACGAAGCGGGTCCGCTCGCTGAAGGCCGCCTCCAGCGTCGCGCGGTTGAAGCGCCAGCTCGGGGGCGAGAGCCGGACCAGCCTGGGCGTTCCGCCGGCGCGGCGGATCAGCGGCAGGTAGGCGTCGTAGACCGGCTGGAAGACGATCACCTCGTCGCCCGCCTGCAACAGGCCGAAGAAGGCCGCGGCCAGCGCTTCCGTCGCCCCCGACGTGATGGTGACTTCGCTCTCCCAATCGAGGTCGAGCCCCTGGCTGCGGGCGTAATGCGCGGCGACCGCTTGGCGCAACTCCGGCAGGCCGACCATCGGCGGGTACTGGTTGTAGCCGTGCAGCACGGCGTCCGCCGCCCTGGCCCGCACCGCCTCCGGCCCGGGCGCGTCCGGAAATCCCTGGCCCAGGTTCAGGGCGCCCGTTTCGCGCGCGAGGCCGGACATCTCTTCGAAGATGGTCGTCGGCAGGCTGGAGAAGATGGGGTCCATACGCGAGGCTGGCGCCCGCGGGCGCCGAAGTCCACCTCAGCCCATCAGCAGCGCCGCCGCCGTCAGCCCGGCCACGACGACCACGGTCACGCCGATCGAGAAGGCCACCAGCCGCTCGCTGTTGTCGTAACGCCAGCGCCGCAGGCCCTCGCTCAAGCGCCTGTGCGCCCGCCGGCTGGGACGGCTGATCCAGGGCATCCGGTCCTCCAGCGCCCAAGCCTAGAACGGCTCGAAGGCGCGGAGGATGCGCCCGTCAGGCGACGGCGCTCAGCACCTCGGTCTGGCGGTTGATCGCGCTGGTGAGGGCGACCAGCAGGCCCTTGGCGCTGACCGGTCGGCGCATGAAGACGTCGGCTCCAGCCTCGAGCGCGCTCGCGCCCCCCGCGTCATCGACCGAGATGGCGAGGATCGGCACGCGGCGGGTCTTCGCCTGGCGCTCGGTGCGGCGGATGGCTCGGATGCCGGCGATCGCCTCGGCGGTCGCGACATTGACCAGGATCAGGTCGAAGGTTCCGGTCTCGGCGGCCAGCGCCGCCTGCAGCCCGGTCGGCGCCTCGACCAGATCGATCGGGGTCACGGCCGCATCGAGCATGCCGCACATGGCGAAGCGGCTTTCGGCGTCGTCGTCGGCCGACAGCACGCGCACCACCTCGCGCGGCGTGCGGCCGCGGCGGTCCGGGTGGTCGAGCGCCTCGACCAGCAGCCTATAGAGGGTGGCGGAGGAAGCCTCGACGAGTTCGACGACCTTCTGCAACTCCGGCGTGACGCAGATCCGGGTGAGCACGTCGGCGGCGCGCAGCACGCCGGTCAATGGCGCGCGCACGTCGTGGCCCACGTGCCGCAGCATGGCGGCGGTGTTCTCCGCCGTCTCGACCGCCTGCTGCAGCCGCACCATGTTGGCCTCCAGCGCGCGGACATGCTCGTCCTGGCCGCAGATGCCGGCGAGCATGTCGGCCCGGCGATAGCACAGTTCGATGTCGAGCGGCCGCCCGATGCAGTCGCAGGCGCCGGCGTCCAGCGCCTCCACGCCGCCCTCGCCGACCGCGCCATCCGTCACCGCCAAGATCGGGAGCTCGGCGGGATTGCGGCTCAGGCGGATGCGGCGAACGAGGCCGCAGACGTCCTCGCTCCGCAGATCGACGATCGCGAGATCGAAGGGGATCATCGAGACCAGCGACAGCGCCTTGGCCGCATCCGGGGCTTCCATCACCTGGCAGCCGATGCGCGTGAAGCGGCGCCGGACGAGGGTGCGGGTCGCCTCGTCATCGCAAGCGGTCAGAATTCGGGTCGGCGAGCCGAGCGTGGCCATGATCTTCTCACCATCGAGGGCGCGGCGGCGCCCCACGGCTACAAGCTATGCCGTGAGAGCCTTAAGAGGGCGTGCATGCATCCACCTTTCCTCAAGCTTTCGGGCGCCTGATGCGGCATGCTTGCGGAACGTATGCCGAACATGCCGATTCGCCCCGTCCGTATCCTGGGCCTCGACCCGGGCCTGCGCCGCACCGGCTGGGGCGTGGTGGCGGTGAGCGGCGCGCGGCTTACGCACGTCGCGCATGGCGTGATCGCGCCGGGGGAGCGGCTGGCCTTCGCCGAGCGGCTCCTGACGCTGTTCGAGGGACTGACGGCGGTGATCGAGGCGCATGCGCCCGACGAGGCCGCGGTCGAGGAGACCTTCGTCAACACCAACGCCGCGTCCACCTTGAAGCTCGGCCATGCGCGGGCCTGTTGCCTGATCGCGCCGGCCCGCGCCGGCCTGCCCGTCGCGGAATACGCCGCCACCGTGGTGAAGAAGGCGGTGGTCGGGACCGGTTCGGCCGAGAAGGACCAGGTGGGCTTCATGATCCGCCGCCTGCTGCCCACGGCGGGCGAGGCCAGCGCCGACGCCGCCGACGCGCTGGCGGTGGCCATCGCCCACGCCCACCATCGCACCGCGCGCGCGGTCGCCTAGGGCGGGATTGATCCGCCTGGCCGGCGCACGCTATCCCAAGGAACAGATGTCGAACGCCATCCCCGCCCGTCCGAAGGAGCGCCCTGTATGATCGGCCGTCTGCGCGGCGTCGTCGCCGAGGTTGGCGAGGAGGAGGCGCTGATCGACGTCGCCGGCGTCGGCTATGTCGTGCGCTGCGGCGCGCGGACGCTGTCGCGCCTGCCGGCGATCGGCGACGAGGCGCTGCTGCACGTCGAGACCCAATGGGCCGAGCAGACCGGGATCACCCTCTACGGCTTCCTCTCGCGCGACGAGCGGCGGGCCTATCTGGCGCTCCGGGCGATCCAGGGCGTCGGGCCGAAGGCGGCGCTGGCCGTGCTGGACGTGCTGCCGCCCGCGGAGCTGGCCTCGGCGGTCGCGCGCGAGGACAAGGCCGCCGTCGCCCGCGCCCAGGGGGTGGGCCCCAAGCTCGCCCAGCGCATCGTCACCGAGCTGAAGGGCAAGCCGCTGGCCGACCTCGCCGCTGGAGGTTTCCACCCGGTTCCGCTGGCGCCCGCCGCTGAGCCCGCCAAGCCGTCCGTGGCCGGTGAAGCCGTCGCCGCCCTGATGGGCCTGGGCGTCGCCGAGCCCCAGGCCCGCCGCGTCGTCGAACAGGCGGTGGTGCGCCTCGGGGAAGACGCCGAGCCGCCGGCGGTGATCAAGGCCGCGCTGCAGGAGCTGGGACGGTGAGGCGCCTCCCATGACCCGCATCGTCTCCGGCGACGCCCAGCCGTTCGAGGGGCACGACAAGGCGCTGCGGCCGCAGACGCTTTCGGAGTTCGTCGGCCAGGAGGGGGTGAAGGCCAATCTGCGGGTCTTCATCGAGGGCGCCAAGGCCCGGGCCGAGGCGCTTGACCACGTGCTGCTGTTCGGGCCGCCGGGCCTGGGCAAGACGACGCTGGCGCAGATCGTCGCCCGCGAGCTGGGCGTGAACTTCCGCGCCACCTCCGGCCCGGTGCTGGCCAAGGCCGGCGACCTGGCCGCCATCCTCACCAACCTCGAGCCGCGCGACGTCCTTTTCATCGACGAGATCCACCGCCTGGCCGCCAACGTCGAGGAGATCCTCTATCCGGCGATGGAGGACCATGTGCTCGACCTGGTGATCGGCGAGGGACCGTCCGCGCGGTCGATCCGCATCGACCTGGCGCCCTTCACCCTGGTCGCGGCCACCACCCGGGCGGGGCTGCTCGCCACGCCGCTGCGCGACCGCTTCGGCATTCCGCTCCGGCTCGAGTTCTACACCCACGAGGAATTGGCCTGGGTGTTGAAGGGCGCCGCGGCGAAGATGGGCCTGGGGCTCGCCGACGAGGGCGCGTTCGAGATCGCCTGCCGCTCGCGCGGCACGCCGCGGGTCGCCGGGCGCCTGCTGCGGCGAGTGCGGGACTTCGCCGCCGCCGACGGCGCCGCGCTGATCGATCGCAAGGCCGCGGCCTCCGCCCTCGCCCGCCTCGACGTCGACGAGCAGGGGCTCGACGCGCTCGACCGCCGCTACCTGCGCGCCCTGATCGAGAACTACGCCGGGGGGCCCGCGGGCGTCGAAACCTTGGCCTACGCCATCGCCGAGGCCCGCGACGCGGTCGAGGACGTGATCGAGCCCTTCCTGCTGCAGCAGGGCTTCATCCAGCGCACCCCGCGCGGCCGGATGGCGGCGGCCAAGGCCTACGCCCACCTCGGCCTCTCCGCGCCCCCGCCCAGCGGTCGCCCACCGCCTTCGGGGGATCTGTTCGACTAGTTTCCTCTCCCGCCCGCGAGCGAGGAGCATTATCTCCAGCCCATGGCCTCCGACGCACCGAACGCCGGCCGGCTGGACGGGATTGAGCACGTCCTGCCGGTGCGGATCTATTACGAGGACACCGACTTCACCGGCGTCGTCTACCACGGCGCCTATGTGCGGTTCTTCGAGCGCGGCCGGACCGACTTCCTGCGGCTGGCGGGCGTCGGGCACGCCGGCCTGCTCGACCGCCCGGATCCGCTGGCCTTCACGGTCGTCAGCCTGGCCATCAACTTCATCAGGCCGGCCCGAATCGACGACGCCCTCGCCGTCCGCACCCGATACGAGGCGGTCAAAGGCCCGCGGCTGTTCGTTCACCAGCGGATCCTGCGCGGCGCGACACTGATCGCCGAGGCCCGTGTCCAGGCCGCCTGCATCGACCTCGCCGGCCGCGCACGCCGGCCGCCGGCCGACCTCGTCGCCGCATTGAAGCCCTTTTTCGGCGAAAGCTGAGCTGCGCCGCCGCTGTGGCCGGCCGGCGACGGTTTCCATCGCCGTGCGAAGCACCCTAGGCTCGCCACAAGTTCGCCACCGCGGCGCGCCAACCCCACCCCATTACGCCCGCCCGGAGCCCCAGACGCATGGACCCATCCGCCGTCACGCCTGACAGCTTCAACTTCCTGACCCTGTTCATGCGCGCCGACTGGGTGGTGAAGGCCGTGATGGTCGGCCTCGCCCTGGGTTCGCTGTGGTCCTGGGCCGTGATCTTGGACAAGTGGTTCCGCTTCGCAGCGCTGAACCGTGAAGCCGACCGGTTCGAGAAGGACGTGGGCCTGGGCCAGAGCCTGGAGGACATCGCCGCCCAGGCCGGCGAGCGCCCCAGCCACGCCCTGCCGCGGATGCTGCAGGCGGCGCTGCGCGAATGGCGCGACTCCCGCGCCCGGCCGACGTCCAGCGAGGGGCAGACCGCCTTCCTGGTGCAGCGCATCGACCGTGTGCTCGACGCCATCATCGCCCGCGAGAGCGCGCGGGTTGAGGACGGGCTGGGCCTGCTGGCGATCGTCGCCACCGCCTCGCCCTTCGTCGGCCTGTTCGGCACGGTCTGGGGCATCATGCACGCCTTCCAGGCGATCGCGATCCAGAAGAACACCAACCTGGCGGTGGTCGCACCGGCCATCGCCGAGGCCCTGTTCGCCACGGCCATCGGCCTGATCGCCGCGATCCCGGCCTATATCGCCTTCAACGCCTTCTCGACCAAGGCGGGCAAGTACGCGGCGCGGCTGGAAGGCTTCGCCGACGACCTGTCGACCGCGATCCAGCGGCGGCTGGCGGAGCGGGGCTGAGCCATGGCGCTGTCGGCCCACGACGCCTTCGCCGCCGGCTCCCGGCGCGGCCGCCGGCGGCGCGGCCAGCGCGGCACCCTGTCGGAAATCAACGTCACGCCGCTGGTGGACGTGATGCTGGTGCTGCTGATCATCTTCATGATCTCCGCCCCGCTTCTGACGGCGGGCGTGCCGCTCGAGCTGCCGAAGACCGAGGCGGCGGCGATCCAGGACCAGAACGAACCCCTCTCGGTGTCGATCCGCCAGGACGGCGCGATCTTCATCGGCGATCGGGCCGCGCCCTTCTCCGGCTTCGCGCTGCAGCTGCGTGAGATGGCCGGGCCGGACTCAAAGCGGCCGGTGTTCGTGCGCGCCGACGGCCGCGCGTCCTACGCCGTGGTCGCCCAGGTGATGGCGGCGCTCTCCACCTCGGGCTTCACCTCGATCAACCTGATCACTGACACGGGGGGGCCGTCGTCCGGCGCCAAGCCCGACCAGGAGGCCGCCACGCCGTGAACACGCGCGAGCTCTCGCCAGCGCTGTTGGGATCGGCCGCCCTGCACCTGGGCGTCTGCATCCTGCTGCTGTTCTCATGGCAGCGTACGCGGGACCTCAAGATCGGCACGGTGGTGCCGGTGACCATCGTCAGCGACGCTCCGGCGGCCGAACTCAGCCCGGCGCTCGAAGCCCCCGAGGCCCAGACCGCCCAGGCCGAGGCGCCGGTTCCCGAGGCGGCGCCCACGCCCCTGCCCCCGGCGCCGACGCCCGCGCCCACGCCCAAGCCGGAGCCGACGAAGGCGGCCCAGGCCGCGCCGCCGCCGAAGCTTGCGCCGCCGAAGCCCGCGCCCAAGCCGGAGAAGAGCCTCGACCTGGACGCGCTCGCGGCCAGCGTTTCGAAGATGGCCAAGGCGTCCGGCGCCAAGAGCTCGTCGGCCGCGAAAGGGCCGCCCCGTCCGGAGACCGCGTCCCAGGCCAGGACCGGGCAGGGGGCGGCCGCCTCCGCCGCGGCCCTGTCCGGCTTCGTCGACGACCTGCAACGGCGCTGGAACCCGAACTGCGGCGTGGCCGGCGGCCGCGACGTGCTGGTCCGCGCCACCTTCCAGGTCGGGCCGAGCGGCCAGCTGATGGGCGGCGTGGCGACCCAGGCGACCGGCGCCGCCCCGTCCGTCAACCAGGCCGCGGCGACGCGCGCGGTCAGCGCCGTCCAGGCGGCGGCGCCGTTCCGCAACCTGCCGCGGGACTACTACGGTCAGCGGATGACCGTGAACTTTATCGCCCGTGAGGCTTGCTCATGAGGATGCTTTTGAAAAGACGAACCTTGATCGCCTCCTTCGGCGCCGCGGCCCTGGCCGGCGGCCTGGCCTCACGCAGCGCCCGCGCCGAGATTGAGGTCAACGTCAACCGCGGCGACGTGCAGCCCCTGCCGATCGCCATTCCCGCCTTCGGCGGCGGCGCGCCGGGGAGCGAGATCGCCTCGGTGATCGGCGCCAACCTGCAGCGCTCCGGCCTGTTCCGGCCGCTCGAACCGGCGACCTTCATCGAGAAGGACCTGACCACGGCCGTGCAGCCGCGGTTCCCGGACTGGAAGCAGATCAACGCCCAGGCGCTGGTCAACGGCCAGGTCCGCTCGGTCGAAGGCCGGCTGGTGGTGGACTTCCGCCTGTGGGACGTGTTTTCCGAGCAGCAGCTTCTCGGCCTGCAGTTCAGCGCGAGCCCGGAGAACTGGCGGCGCATCGCGCACAAGATCTCCGACCAGATCTACGAGCGGCTCACCGGCGAGAAGGGCTACTTCGACACCCGCATCGTCTTCGTCGCCGAGACCGGCGCGCGCGACAAGCGCGTCAAGCGCCTGGCGATCATGGATCAGGACGGCGCCAACCCCAGCTACCTGACCAACGGCGCCTCGATCGTCATGACGCCCCGGTTCTCCTCGAACAGCCAGGAGATCACCTACATGGAGCTCCGACCCGAGGGCTCGGCGATCTATCTGTTCAACCTGGAGACGGCGCGTCGCGAGAGCCTGGGCGAGTTCCGCGGCATGGTCTTCTCGCCGCGCTTCGCCCCGGGCGGCGGCAAGGTCGCCTTCTCCGTCGAGCGCGGCGGCAACAGCGACATCTACATCATGGACCTGCGCAACCGGGCGACGTCGCGGATCACCTCGGACCCGGCGATCGACACCTCGCCCTCGTTCTCGCCGGACGGAAACCAGATCGTCTTCAACTCGGACCGGTCTGGCGCGCCGCAGCTCTACGTGATGGGGGCGGACGGCTCGAACCCGCGTCGCATCTCCTATGGCGAGGGCCGCTACACCACCCCGGTCTGGAGCCCGACCGGAGAGTTCATCGCCTTCACCAAGCAGACCGGCGGCGAATTCCACATCGGCGTCATGCGGCCGGACGGCTCGGACGAGCGGCTGCTCACCTCCAGCTTCATGGACGAGGGGCCGACCTGGGCGCCGAACGGCCGCGTGCTGATGTTCTCGCGCGAGACGCCCGGCGGACTCTCGAAGCTCTGGAGCGTCGACGTCACAGGCAGGATCTTGCAGCAGGTGCCCTATCCCGGCGACGCTTCGGATCCCGCCTGGTCGCCGCTGCTGAACTAAGTTGCGCTGTCAGCGTCAGCATAGAACTCTCTCGAATCCCCCCATACGCCCACCAAAGGAGACGCACGTGACGCCCATGACCGCCCGGACCGCCTTGCGGTTCGCTCTGATCGCGACCGCCGCGGCCTCGATGACCGCCTGCGCATCGCGGCCGAAGCCCGCCGGCCCCGCGCCGACGACCGCTCCGCCGCCAGCCGCCGAGCAGCCCGCGCCCTCCACCGGCGTCGTGGGCGAGAGCGTCATCCCGGGATCCGAGCGCGACTTCGTCATCAACGCCGGCGACCGCGTCTATTTCGACTTCGACAGCTATGAAGTCCGCGTCGACGCCCAGCCGGTGCTGGAGGCGCAGGCCGCCTGGCTGAAGCGCTATCCGGGCGTGAAGGTGCGCATCGAAGGCAACACCGACGAGCGCGGCACGCGGGAGTACAATATCGCGCTCGGCGCCCGTCGCGCCAACGCGGTGCGGGAAATCCTGATCGCCCAGGGCGTGGGGTCCGACCGACTCACGACGGTGTCCTACGGCAAGGAGCAGCCGATCGATCCGGGCTCCACCGAGGAATCCTGGGCGCGCAACCGCAACGCCCACACCCAGATCCTGAGCGGCGCGCGCTAAGGCCGGGCCGATGAAACGGTCCCGCTTGCGCGTCGCCGCGACCGCCGTGGCCCTGGCGCTGGTCGCCGTGCCGGCGTTCTCGCAAACGCCGCTGCCCGCGCCCGATCCATTGGACGCGCGCGACGCCAAGCGGGTCGACCGTATGGAGAAGGTGGTGCGGGAGCTTCGCGCCATCGTCTTCCAGCTGCGCGACACCGGCAAGCCGGTCGTCGTGCAGCCGGCGGACATCGAGCCCAGGCTGCAGGAGTTGACCGAGCGGGTGCGCGACCTCGAGCAGTCACTCACCCGGTTGAACGGCTCGCTGGAGTCGACCGCCTTCGAGCTGCGGCAGACCAAGCAGGCGAACGCGGACCTCCAGAACCAGGTCAAGGTTCTGAGCGACAAGCTGGCGATGATGGAGCAGGCCGCCGCGCCGCCGCCTCCGGAGCCCGCGGCCGAGGCTGCGCCGCCTCCGCCGAAGGCCAGTCCGACCGAGGCTTTCACCCAGGCGCGGGAGCTGATGCTGGCCGGTGACTACGACGGCGCGGAGGCGGCGTTCGGCGCTTTTGTCCAAACCTATCCCACGAGCCCGCGCACGCCCGAGGCGCGCTACTGGTGGGGCAAGACGCTGAGCGCCAAGGGCGCCAATGCGCAGGCGGCGCAGGCCTATCTCGCCGCCATCCGCGGCTGGCCGAAGACCAGCTGGGCGCCCGATGGGGTGGTCGAGCTGGCGCGCTCCCTGGTGGCGCTGAAGAAGCCGCAGGACGCCTGCGCCGTCCTGGACGAGCTCGGCAAGCGCTATCCCAAGCCCGCCGCCGCCGTCGCCGCCCGCGCCGAAGCCACGGCGCGCCAGGCGAAATGCGCGGGGTAGGCGCAAGCGCGCGCGAACGCCCCCTCAGTCGCCTGCTGCGACAGCTCCCCCGCTTCGCGGTGGAGCATCTTGGCGCTCGGATCCTCCACCGCGAAGCGGGGGAGGTGGCTCCCGCCGCAGGCGGGAGACGGAGGGGGCGTTGATCCGCGGCGTTTCTCTTGCGGTGGAGGGCGCCGCCTTCGCCGCGCTCGACCGCCGCCTGCTCGTCTCCAGCCCGCGCCCGGTCGCCGTCGCCGTGTCCGGCGGCGGGGACTCCGTCGCCCTGCTGCTGCTGGCGGACCGCTGGGCGAGGGCCCATGAGCGGCGGCTCCTCGTACTGAGCGTCGACCACCGGCTGCGTCCGGAAGGCGCGGGCTGGACGCGGACCTGCGGCGACCTTGCAAGCGAACTCGGCGCAGACTTCCGCGCGCTCGCCTGGGACGGTCCCAAGCCCGCCCGCGGCCTGCCCGCCGCCGCTCGGGCGGCGCGCCACCGCTTGCTGGCCGACGCCGCGCGCGAGGCGGGCGCCAGCGTGCTGCTGGTCGGCCATACCGCCGACGACGTGCTGGAAGCGCGCGCCATGCGCCGCGCCGGATCGACCACGCCCGAGCCCAGGGCCTGGTCGCCATCGCCGGCCTGGCCCGAGGGCCGGGGCCTGTTCCTGCTCAGGCCGCTGCTGGGCCTGCGGCGGGCCGCCCTGCGGGCTTGGCTCGCCGCCGAGCAGCGGCCCTGGATCGAGGACCCCGCCAACCAGGACCTGCGCTTCGCCCGGGCGCGGGCGCGGGCGGAACTGACGGAGGTGGAAGAGCTCTCGCTCGCCGATCCGCCGCCGCTCGCTCTGGCGCAGATCACCCATTGCGCCCCCACGGGCGCGCTGACCCTGGCGCGCACGGCGATTAGGGAAGCGGCTCCCGACGCGGCCGGCGCCTGGCTGGGGCTCGCCGCGGTCTGCGCCGGCGGCGGCGCCCGGCTGCCGTCGGCCGCGGCGCGGGACCGGCTGGCCGGACGGCTCAGGGCGGAGGGGCCGGTTGTCGCGACGCTCGCGGGCGCGCGGATCATCGGAGCGGCCGGCGAGGTGCTGCTCGTGCGCGAGAGCGGCGAGGCCGCCCGCGGGGGGCTGGCTCGCCTCGCCCTCGCCGCAGGCGACGCGGTGGCGTGGGACGGGCGTTTCGAACTGACGGCCGCCCAGGGCGGCCTCGAGGCGCAGCCGCTCAAAGGATTGGCGGGGCGACTGCCGGCCGACCAGCGGCGCGCGCTCGCCGACGTTCCAGCCGAGGTGCGGCCGAGCTTGCCGGCGGTCATGGGGCCAGCCGATGAGGTGACCTGCCCATTGCTGGGCGAAGCGCCGGCCGCCGCGATCTCGCTGGTGGGCGAGCGGCTGCGGGCCGCTGCGGGGCTGGTCGAGCGCGAGCCTGACTAGGGCGCTACGCCCCCCGCTGCGCTGAGCACATGTTCCACGCCGCGCACGATCGGATCGCCGAAGCGGCGCCCCAGGAGGCTCGCGTGGTGGGCGCGGGTGACGTGTTCGACGTAGCCGTGGCGCGAGGCCATCGCCGGCAGCGCCTGGATCGCCTTCAGCCACGCCGCGCCGCGCGCCGCGCCGGCGGTGACGACGGCGATCGGCAGATGGGGCGGGAACTCCGCGGCGCCCGCCTGCTCGGAGGTGACGGGCCAGCGCGCCACCTCTTCGGCCGCCCAGCGGGCGTGGACGTCCGAGGCGTGGATGCGCCGCTTTTCGACCGCCGCGTCCCCGGTCAGGCCGATCAGGTTGCCGGAAACGAGGGAGATGGGATGCATGAGGCCGAGCCGGGCGCCGCGGCTCACCCACCTCAGCAGTTCGCCGAAGGCCTGCACCGCGCGCGGCCCGGCGGTGGTCTTCATGATGTCGGGCGTCACCGCGTCAACCAGCACCACGCCAAGCGCGCGCTCCGGGTGGGTGAGCGCGAACAGCCGCACCATCAGTCCGCCCATGGAGTGGCCGACGAGCACATAGGGACCGGATTCGCCGAGCGCCTCAAGCAAGGTGGCCAGGTCGTCGACGATGGCGCGGCCGTCTCGCGGCGCGGGACCTGGATCGGAATGTCCGAGGCCGGCGCGGTCGTAGGCGATGCTGCGCAGGCCGCGTTCCGCCAGTTTATCCTGCACGACGGCCCAGTCGGCGGCGCAGCCGAAGGCGCCGTGCTCCAAGACGACCGTGGGGCCGCCCTTCACAGGCCCGGCGCGGACCACCCGCAGGGCCCGGCCGCCAAGATCGATCTTCTCGCCCCGATAGGGCGTACGCGCAGACGACGACATGAGACTCCTGGAACGCTTCAGGTCACTGAAAACCGTCGCCGGGAGAGTCAATTCTGCATCTGAAAGCGGCCGTGCGGCCGTCCGTTCGCCAGCCGCCCGTTCACGATCCGCCCATTCACCATCTGGAGGGAGGCCGCGGTGCTCGCGTCGGTCGCCGAGTCCGCGGCGTTCGGCGTCGCGCCCTCGGATCCGAGGGCGGCGACCGCGCTGGCGTTGGCCGCGGCGGTGGCGGCCTGGGCTGCGGCCTTCGCCTCCAGCCGCTCCTGCATTTCCTCGCGCCTGGCGTGGGGGATGTTGGAGACATAGGCCACGCGGACGCCGCGCGGGATCCGGGCCGCCTGGCTCAGCGGAAGGTCGTCCGCTTCCGCGAAACGCTGGCCCAGGAAGAGGTCTGGATTGAGCGGGTGGTCCTTTTCGTTGCGGACCTCGAAGTGGACGTGGGCGCCGGTCGAGGATCCCGTCGAGCCGACAAGGCCGACCGGAGAGCCGGCCTTCACCGCCACGCCTGGGGCGATCTCCGGCAGGAAGCGGCCGAGGTGGGCGTAGATGGTCGTGAGCCCCGCCGCGTGCTTCAACTCGACGAAGCGGCCGTAGCCGCCGTCGGAGGCCACCTTGATCACCACCCCGTCGGCCGCCGCTCGCACCGGCAGGCCCGCGGGGGCTGCGATATCGACGCCGGCGTGCAGGCGGCCGCCCTCTTCCCAAGGCAGCTTGCGGAGGCCAAATGGCGAAATGATCGGGTAGCCGGGGACGGGATCCTGGAACGCGATCAGGGCCGGGGGTGCGGCGGGGGCGGTTGGCCGAGCCGCGGCGTGGCTGGCGGGTTTCGGATGCACGGAGAGCCGCTCGGTGCGGGGCAGGGCGGCGTTGGCCACCGTCATCAGGCAGAGCGCCAGGCCGCCGCCGACGAGCGCGTCGATCAGCCAATGCCGTGACAGGGCGCTTTGAGCCTGGGGTGTTTCCGTCAAACCGGCGACTCCCGAAACCTTACAGTAGTGCTTGACGCGCCATGAAGGCGGGCGGTGTGGAGCGAGGCCCAGGCGAGCGTCGGTCCAGGAAAGGTGGTTAACGCAGCAGTTCTCTAGGCGAAAACCGACTCGAAGGCGACTCTCTATTCTTGGAAAATGTCAGGCGTTCGACGATGCCGCCCTGGACCTACCAGCCCGGCGCCTGAACCGAGGCGCCGATGCTCATGATCATCTCGCCGGCGCTGCGTCAGTCGCCATTGTGCACGAGCTCGAAGAATTCCTGGCGGGTGCGCGGGTCGTCGCGGACCACGCCGAGGAGGCGGCTGGTGGTCAGCCGCGATCCCGGGGTGTTGACCCCGCGCATGGTCATGCAGCTGTGCTCGGAGACGATCACCACGCCCACCCCGCGGGGCTGCAGGATGTCCTGGATCGCCGCGGCGATCTCGGCGGTGAGCTTCTCCTGGATCTGCAGGCGGCGGGCGAAGCCGTTGACGACGCGGGCCAGCTTTGAGATGCCGACCACCCGGTCCGACGGCAGGTAGCCGACGTGGGCGCGGCCCAGGAACGGCAGCATGTGGTGCTCGCAGAAACTGACGACGCGGATGTCGCGCAACACCACCAGCTCGTCATAGCCGCCCACCTCCTCGAAGGTGCGCTGCAGGTACTCGCGGGGATCGGCCTCGTAACCTGCGAACAGCTCGCGATAGGACTTGGCGACGCGCTTCGGCGTCTCCAGCAGTCCCTCACGCGTGGGGTCGTCGCCCGCCCATTCGATCAGCGTGCGAACCGCGGCCTCGGCATCTTCTTGAGTGACAGTCTTTTTCAGCGCATCAGACATCGAAAATCTCCCGCGGCGATCCGCCTCAACGTTGCGGGCGATGTCAAGGTTCAAGGTGCAGATGACAGGTCCAGAGCGTGGCGATAGGTTCGCGCCTTCTCCCGCGAACCCGACCTTCAGCTAGAGGCGCTTACTCCCATGGCCGACGACGCTTCCGCCCATCCCGATATCCTCAACGCAACGGCCCAGACCCAGCTGAAGAGCATCATCGAGCGCGTCGAGCGGCTCGAGCAGGAGAAGGCCGAGGTCGCCGAGCAGATCAAGGAAGTCTTCGCCGAGGCCAAGGGGAACGGCTTCGACGTCAAGGTGTTGCGCAAGATCGTCCGCATCCGCAAGCAGGACCGCGCCAAGCGGATGGAGGAGGAGGCGATCCTCGACCTCTACCTCTCCGCGCTTGGCGAGGTGTGAAGCGCAAGGTTCCCGACCTCAAGGCGCTCGCCCGGCGCGCGGCGCTCAATGCGCTCCGGCGCGCCCGCCGCAAGGCCGAGCGCGCCGGGGTCGAGCTTTCCGAGTGGGAGGGCGAGTTCCTGGGCTCGGTCGAGGATCGCCTGAAGACCTTCGGCCGGGCCTTCGGCGATCCCGAAAAGGGCGCGCCCGGCGAGGCCCTGTCCGCACGCCAGCGCACCAAGCTGAGGGAGATCGAGGTCAAGGCCACGGGCGGTCCGCCCGCGCGCCACTCGCAGCCCCGCGAACCGAGGAACAGCGATGACTGACGCCCCTCCGCACCTGCTGGTCGAGGAATCCGAAGGGATCCTCGTCGTGACCCTGAACCGCCCCGAAAAGCTGAACGCCCTCAGCTTGCAGACCATGCAGGGGATCGAGGCGGCGGTGGTGCGGTTGCGCGACACCGACGCGCTCAAGGTGATGCTGCTCCGGGCCACGGGCCGCTACTTCTCGGCCGGCGTCGACCTGAAGGAGGAGAACGACAGGCGGGGCGAGACAGCGCGCGGCCTGCGTGAAGATTTGCGCCTCCGCACCAAAGGCATGCAGCGGATCTACGACGAGATGGAGCACATCGAGAAGCCGATCGTGGCGGCGCACCACGCGCCGTGCGTCGGCGGCGGCCTGGAGATGTCGCTATCCTGCGACTTCCGGTTGGCGGCGGAAAGCGCCACCTACGGCTTGCCCGAAGCGGGGCTGGGCGTGCTGCCCGCCTCCAACGGCGTGAGCCGGCTGACCCGGATCTGCGGCCCGCATTGGGCCCGCTACCTGATCATGGCCAACAAGACCGTGACTGCTCAGCAGGCGCTGAATATGGGCCTGGTGCACGAGGTCCATCCCGACGCGAGCTTCGAACAGGCGGTGATGGATTTCTGCCGTCATCTGGCCAAGCAGAACGGCGAGGTTCTGGGCGCGGCGAAGATCGCCATCGAGCTCGCCTCTGAGCTCGGCCGTGACAGCGCCCGGCAGGTGGAGCGGCTGGCCAACTGCGGGCTGAGCCTCAATCCTGGCTTCGCCCAGGGCTGGCAGAACTACGTGGACCGCGTCGGCGGCAAGGAGTGACGCGACCGCCGCCTGTTCAGGCGGCGGCTTCGGCGCTTTTCACGATCTCTTCGAGGCCCTGTTCGCGCACCTTGCGATAGAGGGTCGAGCGGCCGATTCCGAGGCGCCGGGCGACCTCGCTCATGTGGCCGGCGTAGATGCCGATGGCGAGCTGGATGAGATCGCGTTCGATCTCCTCCAGGGTGCGCAGGTGCCCACGGGCGTCCAGAATTCGCACGGGCGCGTCGCCCGACGCCTGCGCAGGCTCGGCGGATGGCGTGGAGGCGCTCGTCGGCGCGGCTGAAGATTCCGCCTCGGGTGGGGGCGCGGCCACGCCCGAGATCGACGGGAAGTCGTGCGGCTGCAGATAGGGGGCGTCGGCCAGCACGATCGCGCGGTACACCGCGTTTTCCAGCTGACGCACGTTGCCGGGCCAGTCGTAGGCGGACAGGAAGGCCATGGTCTCGGCGCTCGCCCCGACGACGGTCTTGCCCTCCTCCACGTTGAAGCGGCGGATGAAGGCGTCCACCAAGAGCTGGACGTCGTCCTTCCGCTCGCGCAGCGCCGGCGCTTCGATCGGATAGACGTTCAGCCGGTAGAACAGGTCCTCGCGGAAGCGGCCTTCGGCCACCGCCTGGGAGAGGTCGCGGTTGGTCGCCGAGAGGATGCGCACGTCGACCTTGATCGAGCGCTTGGCGCCGATCGGGTCGATCTCGCTTTCCTGCAGGGCGCGCAGCAGCTTCACTTGGATGTCCAGCGGCAGTTCGCCGACTTCGTCGAGGAACAGGGTGCCGCCGTTGGCTTCCTGGAACTTGCCTAGGTGCTTGTCGGTGGCGCCGGTGAAGCTGCCCTTCTCGTGACCGAAGAGGATCGATTCCACCAGGTTTTCCGGGATGGCGCCGCAGTTCACGGCGACGAACGGCTTTCCGGCGCGGTCGGATGAGCCGTGCACGGCGCGCGCGATGACTTCCTTGCCGACGCCGCTTTCGCCGGTGATAAGGATCGGGATGCCGGACTTGGCGCCCCGCTGGCCCAGCCGTTTGACCATCTGCATGGCCGGCGATTCACCGATGAGATCGTCGAAGGTGGTGCGGCCGGAGGCGTGCTTCTTGAGCCGCTCGACCTCGCCCTTCAGCGCGCCCATGTTCAGCGCGTTGCGGATGGAGACGAGGATCCGTTCGGGCGCGGCCGGCTTGACGAAGAAGTCGAGCGCGCCGGCCTGCATCGCCTGGACGACGGTCTCGATGCCGCCGGTCGCGGTGACGACGATCACCGGTTGGTTGAAGCCGCGGGCGCGCATCTCGACCAGGGTGTCCTGGCCCGAGATGCCGGGCATGACGAGGTCCAGCAGGACCACATCGACCTGGGCGCCCGCGTTCAGGCGCTTGATCGCCTCGTCGCCGCTTTCAGCATGGGCGACCGCGAAACCTTCCCGCTCAAGCACAGCTTGAATAAGCCTGCGCTGTGTCGGGTCGTCGTCCACCACCAGGACGGTTTTAGCCATTTGAAAACACCCACCTGAAACCGGCGCACGTCTCTTTGGACGGAGCTCTTCTGTCGCAAATTGATACGCGACGACTCGTAAAGAGCGGGTTTCGGAGAGCTGATCGTTCGGTTAACGCGAGAACGCTGTCTCGACGACGGCGGGATCGGTCCGGCCGACGCGTCCGAGGCGCACGGGCGGTTGGGATTCGGCGACCGCAGGGACCGCTTGCGGCGGCGGGGGCGCAGGCTCGTTCATGCGCGCAGGCGTGAGATCGGGCGCCGCCGGGGCGGCGGCCACGATCGGCGCCGCCTGGCCGCCTGGGCAGCCCTGGCCGGCCTGGAGGCCCTTCAGGTATCCGCGCCTCGCCCAACCCGCCATGGCGGCTTGGTCGCGCTCGCGCTGCTTGCGATCGGCGCCGGTCACGATGCGGACGACCGAGCGGTAGGGAATAAGCGATTTCACCGCCTGGCCGACGACCTTGCCGGCGTCGGCGCCGCCCTTCCTGGGCGCGTCGGCGTCGGGGCCGAGCACTGCGTCGAGGGCAGCGATCTCGTGGGCGATGCCCGCGCAGTCGGAGCCGACGGGCGCGACATAGGGGGCGCTCGCCGCCTGCCTCAGCACCTCGGGCGTGCTCGCTGGCAGGATGCCCAGGGCGAAGGTGGGTTCCTCCCCAGGCCGGACGGTTTCGGCGTAGGCCGGCGGGGCGGTCAGGAGCAGCAAGCTCCCGACCGCCATGGTGGCTCCAGGCGTTCGCATCTGGGGCGTTTCCTCAAAGCGTGTCGGCTGAGAGAATTCCCAAATGATCAATGGGTTCATTGCCGAGGCTTGAGATGCTCCGCGTCCAACGCCCCCTCAGTCGCCTTCGGCGACAGCTCCCCCGGTTCACGGTGGAGCATCTCAGATCCTCCACCGCGCAGCGGGGGAGGTGGATCGGCGCGCAAGCTCCGAGACGGAGGGGGCGTTCCTACCGCGGCAGCGCCGCCTCGAACTGCTCGGCGATCCAGTCGGCCTGGTCGGCGGTGAGGATGAGCGGCGGGGCGATGCGGATGGTGTGGTCGTGGGTCTCCTTGGCCAGGAGGCCGAGCGCCTGCAGCGCCTCGCAGACCGCGCGCGCGCCGCCGGCTTCGGGATGCAGCTCCAGCGCCAGCATCAGCCCGCGCCCACGGACCTCCTTCACCGCCGGGGTCGCGATCGCCGAGAGCGCGGCCTTCAGCCGGTCGCCGATGCGGGCGGCGTTTTCGATCATGCCCTCCTCGGTGAGCGCCCGCAGCGCCGCGCGCGCGATGGCGCAGGCCAGCGGATTGCCGCCGAAGGTCGAGCCGTGCTCGCCCGGGTGCAGCACGCTCATCGCCTCGGCGTTCGAGAGCACGGCCGAGACCGGGTAGAAGCCGCCCGAGAGCGCCTTGCCGATCAGCGTCAGGTCCGCCTCGACGCCCTCGTGCTCCTCGGCGAGCAGCTTGCCGGTGCGGCCGAGGCCGGTCTGGATCTCGTCCAGGATCAAAAGAACGTTATGCCGGCTGCAGAGCTCGCGGGCCCGCTTCAGATAGCCGGCCGGCGGGATGATGACGCCGGCCTCGCCCTGGATCGGTTCGATCAGGATCGCCGCCGTGTTCGGGCCGATCGCGGCTTCCAGCGCCTCGGCGTCGCCGAACGGGACCAGGCGGAACCCCGGCGCGAACGGTCCGAAGCCGTTCCGCGACGCAGGGTCCGTGGAGAAGCCGACGATGCCAATGGTCCGTCCGTGGAAGTTGCCCTCGCAGACGACGATCTCGGCCCGGCCGTCCGCCACGCCCTTCACCTGGTAGGCCCACTTGCGCGCGACCTTCAGCGCGGTCTCGACGGCCTCGGCGCCGGAGTTCATCGGCAGGGCCTTGTGCGAGCCGGTCAGGGCGCAGAGCTCCTCGTAGAAGGGCGCGAGCTGGTCGTTGCGGAAGGCGCGGGAGGTCAGCGTCAGGCGCCGCGCCTGGTCGATCATCGCCGCCAGGATCTTCGGATGGCAGTGGCCCTGGTTCACCGCCGAATAGGCCGACAGGCAGTCGAGGTAGCGCCGTCCGGCGACGTCCCAGACGTAGACGCCTTCCCCGCGGGTGAGCACCACGTCGAGCGGCTTGTAGTTCTTGGCGCCGTAGAGCGCCTCGATCGCGATCAACTCGTCGGCGCGCCGGGAGGAAAGGGAGATGTCGTTCATCGCCAGTCTCCTTATTCGGCCGCCATGGCCGCGAGGGTGGGACGGCTCGTGCGGTCGAGCCTGAGCGTCATGCAGTAGGCGCCGCCGCCGGACAGGATGAAGGGGTCGAGCCCGATCTCGACGAGCGCGTAGCCGCGCGCGGTCAGCGTCGAGCGGAGGCTGTCGGGCGCGCGGGCCATGATCAGGGTGCGGCCGATATTGACGGCGTTGACGCAGAAGGCGGCGGCCTCGGCCTCGCTTGCCTCGATCCGCAGGTCCGGCGCGACGCGCTCGCGGATCGCCGCCAGGCCGGCGTCGGTGAAAGCCGGCGGATAATAGAGCACCTCGCCGCCGGAGAGCGGGCAGAAGCAGGTGTCGAGGTGGTAGAAGCGCTCCGACGCCAGCTCCAGCGGCGCCACCTCCTGGCCGAACAGGTCGCGGATCACGGCCAGGGCGCCGCGGCTCGACCGCGGGCCGTAGCCGCCCCAGAAATGACCGCGGGCCGCGTCCCAGATCGCATCGCCGGCGCCCTCGTGGAAGAGGTGGTCGGGCAAGTCGACCACCTCGCGCACCAGCCCGCGGCGCTTCAGCTGCAGGAAGGCCGAGCGGAACACCGCCTCCTCGCCCTGGCGCTCCGGATAGCGGAAGCGCGCCAGCAGGACGCGGCCGTCCAGCACGACGGCGGCGTTGGCCGGGAACACCAGGTCGGGCAGGCCTCGGACGCCCTCCAGGCTCTCCACCCGGGCGCCGGCCGCGACGAGCGCGCGCTTGAGCGTCGCCGAAGCCGCCTGCGCCTCGGCGCGGCAGGCATCGGGATCCGCGCGCCAGGCCTCGGGCTTCATCCAAGGATTGATCTGATAGCAGACCTCGAAGCCCGTAGGCTCGGTCATCAGGAACAGCGGGCGAGGGTCCATCCAGAGCTCCGAAACTCCCATTCGAGGAGAATCATGGCCCCTGGCAGCGCTAGCGATAAGCCGTCAAGATGCTACAGTACGTCATATTTTCTGGCGGTTTGTCACCTGCGGTTGGCGATAAGTGGACGAACTCGACCGTAACCTCCTGGCCCTGCTGCGGGCCGATTCGCGCATCCCCGCAGCCGCCCTCGCGCAGCGGCTGAAGGTGTCGCGCGGCACGGTGCAGAACCGGATCGCCCGGCTCCAGGCGCAGGGGGTGATCCAGGCCTTCACCGTCCGCACGCGGCCGGAGATCGAGGCGCAGCGGGTGCGCGCGGTCATGTGCATCGCCATCGAGGGCGAGCGCTCGGCGGCGGTGGTCCGCCGGCTGAAGGGGTTTCCGTCGATCGACCGGATCTACACCACCAACGGCCGCTGGGACCTGATCGCCGAGCTGGAGGTGGCGGACCTCGCCGAATTCAGCCGCGCGCTCGACGACATCCGCACCGTCGAGGGGATCGCCATGACGGAGACCTCGATCCTGCTGGCGGCGGTTTGACGCGCCATTATTCCGCCGTTGACGCCGTTCAGGAGCGTAAGCTTAACCGTCTGCGCCCAGGCTCACGGGCGAGCTTCATGGGGGAAGACCAGACATGCGCCGTGCATTGCCGCTGATCGCCGCCAGCGCCGCGGTCCTGATGATCGCCGGCTGCGGCCACAACACCGAGCAGCGCGCTGCGACCGGAGCGGCGACCGGCCTGGTCGTCGCGGGTCCCGTCGGCGCCGCCGTGGGCGCGGGCGTCGGCGTGGTGGTCAGCCGCACCAAGGGGCGGTAGCAGGGCTGAACGCCCCCTCAGTCGGCTTCGCCGACAGCTCCACCGCGCAGCGGGGGCGGTGGATCGCGCCGTCAGGCGCGAGACGGAGGGGACGTTAGCGCTGACGGCCCTCCCCCTGATGGAGAGGATCCTCTATCTCTTCCGGCATGAACGCGCCCTTCAAGACCGAGAACCTGCCCGAGTGGCGGCTGGACGACCTCTACGCGGGCCGCCAGGACCCGCGCATCGAAGCCGATCTGGCGCTCGCCGCCGGCAAGGCCGGCGAGCTCGCCGCCTTCCAGGGACGGTTCCTGGCCGCCCGTGCCGATCCGCAGACGCTGGGCGACCGGATCGATCGCGCGGTCCGTCTCTACGAGGAGGGGACCAATGCGCTGTGGCGGGTCGGCGCCTTCGCCTCGCTCGCCTCGTCCACCGCTCGCGACGACCCGGCCTGGGCGAAGTTCGAAGCCGATTTCCGAGCCCGCGCGGCGCAGATCGCCGCTGAGACCGTATTCTTCACCCTTGAGCTGAACGGGCTGGAGGACGCCGAGCTGGACGCGGCCCTGACCGCCCACCAGGGCGCGGCCGGCTGGCGGCCGTGGCTGCGGCGCGTGCGGCTCTCGCGGCCGCACGAACTTTCGTCCGACCTGGAGCGGATGCTGGTCGACCGGAGCCCGGCCGTCGCCGGCTGGGGACGGTTGTATGACGAGACCCTGGCCAAGCTCACCGCCCAGGTCGGCGAGGAGGCCCTGACCCTGCCGGAGACCCTGAACCGCCTCTCGGACCCCGATCCGGCGCGGCGCAAAGCGGCGGGGGAGGGGCTCGCCAAGGCGCTGGAGGCGCGCAGCTCGGTGCTGGCGCTCTGCCTCAACACGCTCGCGTTCGAAAAGCAGGTGGAGGACCGGTGGCGGCGCTATCCGACCCCAGCCGCCTCGCGCCACATCGCCAACGAGGTCGACGCCGACGCCGTGGAGGCGCTGGAGACCGCGGTGGTCGAGGCCTTTCCGAGCGTCAGCCACCGTTACTACCGGCTCAAGGCCAAGGCGATGGGGCTGGAGACGCTCAACCACTGGGATCGCAACGCCCCGCTGGAGACCAGCCAGCCCCGCGTCTACGGCTGGGACGAGGCCCGCGGCCTGGTGCTGGACAGCTTCGCGGCGCTCGCCCCGCGGTTCGCGGAGACGGCGCAAAGCTTCTTCGCCCAGCCCTGGATCGACGCCCGCCCGCGGGCAGGCAAGCAGTCGGGCGCCTATTCGCACCCGGTGACCGCCGACCGCCACCCCTACGTCTTCCTGAACTACATGGGCGAGCGGCGCGACGTGCTGACGCTCGCCCACGAGCTGGGCCACGCCGTGCACCAGACCATGTGCCGTCCGCTCGGCACCCTGCTCGCCGATACACCGCTGACGCTCGCCGAGACCGCCTCGATCTTCGGCGAGGGCCTGGTGTTCGAGCGGCTGCTCGCGGCGGCCTCTCCCGAGGAGCGGCGCGGCCTGCTGGCCGGCAAGATCGAGGACGGACTGAACACGGTGGTGCGCCAGATCGCCTTCCACCGCTTCGAGACACGCTTCCACGCGGCGAGGCGCGAGGGTGAACTCGCGCCGGACGAGATCGCCAGCCTGTTCGTCGAGGTGATGGGCGAGAGCCTGGGGCCGGCGATCCGGCTGAACGAGGGTTACGAGCACTACTGGGCCTATGTGAGCCACTTCCCTCACTCGCCCTTCTACGTCTACGCCTACGCCTTCGGCGACCTGCTTGTGCGCGGCCTGATGGAGAAGCGCCGTGAAGACCCCGCTGCCTTCGCGCCCCTCTACGAGCAGCTGCTCGCCGCCGGCGGCACTAAGACCTACGTCGAGGCGCTCGCCCCGTTCGGCCTCAATCCGCGGGAGAAGGCCTTCTGGGCCGCGGGCATGAAGCAGATGGAGCGCCTGGTCGACGAGTTCGAAGCGTTGGTGTCGTAACGCCCCCTCATTCGGCTTCGCCGACAGCTCCCCCGCTACGCGGTGGAGCATCTTGGCGCTCAGATCCTCCACCGCGAAGCGGGGGAGGGGGAACACGAAGTGGTGGAGGGGGCGTTCGGCCCTAAGCCTCCAAACTCTTCTCCATCGCCTCCAGCAGCTCGATGGTGCCGCGCTCGCGCGAGCCGGCGTCGTCGTAGCCGTCGAGGAAGGCGCCCTGTTCGGTGAGCTTGAGGTCCGTGCCGGCCGCGGTGGCCTTGAACTCGATGCTGGCGAGCGAGGCGGATATCTTGGTCCCGTTGATGCGCATCTCGTAGACGTAGACGATCCGCTCGTTGGGGATGATGTCGAGGTAGCGCGCGTGGAAGTCGCTGACGGTCCCGTCGGTCCAGCGGCCGACGTCGCGCTCCTCGCCGCCCTCGCGGAAGTCGAACGCCCGCTCCAGCGGGGTCCAGCCGCCGCCGCCGAACCACGCTTCCTTGCCTTCGAGCGTGGCGAAGGCGTCGAACACGCGCTTCACCGGATGCCGATAGCTGCGCTCGAGCGTGAACATGGCGTGCGTCACGGAACGTTGCGTCATGTCGAGCTTCCTTCGTCTGTCTGTGTCCGGTCGAGGTAGGCGCCCAGCCGGTCGAGCCGCCGCTCCCATTCCAGCCGCCGCGCCTCCACCCAGCGCTCGACCTGCTGCAGGGCGCCGGGCTCCAGCTGGCAGGTCCGCACGCGGCCGACCTTGCGGCTGGAGATCAGACCGCTGCGCTCCAGGATCTGCAGGTGCTGGACGACGGCGGGCAGGGACATGGCGAACGGCTGCGCCAGTTCGCTGACGCTCGCCGGCCCGCGCCCGAGCCGCTCCAGCATCTGTCGCCGGGCGTCGTCGGCCAGCGCGTGGAACATCAGGCCGAGGTTGGGTTGGTTAAGCACATCCTTAAGTGATCACGCCGTGACGCTTAGGTCAACACTTAAGTGATGACAGCGCGCGGCGCGCGTTGCATGCAGCGCCATGGCCTGGACCCGCCGCTACGAAGAAGCCGAGCCGCAGCGCGTGAACCGCTGGCTGGCGCAGAACGGGGTGTGCTCGCGCCGCGAGGCCGAGGATCTGATCGCTCGCGGGCTGGTGTCGATCGACGGCGAGCGGGTCGAGGATGTCGGCCGCAAGATCGCGCCGGGACAGACCTTGACGCTGGCCGACGCCGCCGAGCGCGAGCTCGGAGGCTTCAGCGTCCTGCTGCACAAGCCGGAGGGCGTGGTCTCGGCGCACCCCGATCCCGGCCAGGTCCCGGCGGCGCGCCTGCTCACCCGCGCGGCCCTGGTCGGCGAGAGCCCGGCGATCCCCGACGCGCACACCAGCCTGGCGCCGCTCGGCCGGCTGGATATGGATTCCCGCGGCCTGCTGATCCTGTCCGACGACGGCGTGCTGGCCAAGGCGGTTATCGGACCGGCCTCTGAGCTCGACAAGGAATACCTGGTGCGCGTCAACGGCCAGGTCACCGCCCAGAAGCTCGGCCTGCTGCGTCATGGCCTGCAGCTCGACGGCCGGCAGCTGCGCCGGGCCAGGATCGACCAGCTCGGCCCGCAGAAGCTGCGCTTCGTCCTGAAGGAAGGCCGCAATCGGCAGATCCGCCGCATGTGCGAGCTGGTCGGCCTGCACGTCGTGGATCTGTTCCGCGTGCGCATCGGGCCGCTGCGATTGGGCGACCTGCCGGAGGGGCGCTGGCGCGTCCTTGGCGTCGATGAGCGGGATGCTCTCATTCGGGCGGCGAACGGCTGACAACCGCCTCGCCAGGCTTGCCAAACACCGAGCGCTCGTTAGTCACCGTTCGCGGCGCCGTTCGCGCCGGATTTTTTGGGGGCGAGATGGCCGATCAGCCGCTCCAGGTGGAGTTCCGCAGTTTCTTCGACGACGCCCTGTCGCGGGAAAAGGACGCGCCGCCGGAGCTGCGCGCGCCGCTCGCCCTATTCCATGGCGAACCGCCGCCTGCGCCGGCGTGGTTCAAGGCGGCGATCGCCCAGGCGCCGGACCGCGGCTTCGTCGCCACGCCGCGAGGTCGGATCGAGACCCTGACCTGGGGCGAGGTCGGCCGCCCGGGCCTGCTGTTCGTGCCCGGCAACACCGCCCATGCGGACTGGTGGAGCTTCATCTGCCCCTTCTTCGCCGAGACCTACCGCGTGACCGCCATGTCGCTGGCGGGCATGGGCGAATCCGAGTGGCGCGACGCCTACAGCTTCGACGCCTTCGCCGACGACGCCGAGGACGTGGCTCGGGCCACAGGGCTCCACGAAGGCGGCCGCAAGCCGATCTATGTCGCCCATTCGTTCGGCGGCGGCGAGGCCTTCTGGGTCGCCAGCCGCCGTCCAGAGCAGCTGCACGCGGCGATCATCGTCGACGTGGGCTTCGTCCTGCCGACCGACCACGTGCCTACGGCGGCCATGCGCCAGGGGCCGTCGCGCGTCTATCCGAGCCTGGCTGCGGCGCTCGCGCGGTTCCGGCTTGCGCCGGTCCAGCCGGTGGCGAACCTGTACATCCTCGATCACATCGCGCGTCGCAGCCTGCGACCGGCCGCCCTGCCGGACGGTTCGGGGCAGGGGTGGACCTGGAAGTTCGATCCGGACATGTGGGCGAAGTTCGACCAGCCGATGATGCAGGCCTTCTTCGCCTCGTCGCCGAGTATCCATGTCCCGGTCGCGCACATCTTCGGCGAGCAGAGCTCGCTGCGATCGACGCCGGGCTTGAGCGACTTCTATCCGCAGCTCGGCTTCGACGTCGGCATGCCGGACGCCCATCACCACATCATGGTCGACCAGCCGCTCGCGCTGACCGCTGCGATCCGCAGCCTGCTCGCCGCCTGGCGAGCTTGAGCAGCGCGGCGGTCTCGTGTAGCACGCGCCCTAGTTTTCCAGATCAGAGAGCAGCCCGAAGGCGATGGCCAACTCCCCTTCCGATTATCACCGCGGCGACATGGATATCCATCAGCAGGCGGCGACCTACCAGCTCGTCATGGCGTTGACGAAGTGGTGCTCGCTGGCGGTGGCCGTAGGGGTCCTGTTCCTGACCCTGTGGTTCTGCACCAAGACCGGTTTCCTGGGCGCCTTGGCCACGGCGGTGGTGGTGTCGGTGGTCGGCGGCTTCGTCCTGCGGGGCCGCGACGAGGGGCACTAGACGCGCCGAGCGTAGAGCGAATGCAAAAAAACCCGCCGGGCGAACCCGGCGGGTTTTTTTCGTGGGCGGCGGTGAGGCTGAACGCCGATCGACGGCTCAACCCGCCGCGGACAGCATGGGGAATCGGGCGTACCCGCGCGCCATGGCGCTGCGGGTTCGGAATCCGAATTGTCTGGGTGCGCCGGCGTGACCGCCGGCGATTAGCCCTGCTTGGCCTTGAAGCGCGGGTCGGTCTTGTTGATCACATAGACCCGGCCCTTGCGGCGCACGAGCTTGCAGTCGCGGTGACGCGTCTTGAGCGACTTGAGCGAGCTTCTGACCTTCATGACCCGTAATCTTCTGGCTGGGCCGGGCTTGGCCCGTCCGTACGTTGTCGCAGAGCGGGCGCATATACGGGGCGGACCGGGGCGAGTCAACGCTCGCGCCTCGCAGGGTTGTGATTGAGTTGGCGGGGCGACGCTCGTTAGATTCCGCCGGATGCGTCGTCGATCCCTGCTGCTGTTCCTCGTCCTGGCCGGTTGCGCCAGCCCGACCACCCGCAGCTCGCCCACCTCGCCGTCGCCGGTCGCGGCCGCTCCCACGCCGGCGGCGCCGGCGGCCCCCTCGTCGGTGACCGGCCCGGTGCGGCCGCTGACGGCCTCCGGCGAGATGCTGTTCGACGCCTGGGCGTCGGGGTTCTACGGGCGCGCCGTCGCGGCGGGGATCTCGCCGGAACTGCTGCAGCGGGAGTTCGCGGGCCTGACGCCGGACCCGCGCGTCGGCGGGCTCGACAACCGCCAGCCGGAGTTCTCCAAGCCGCTGTCCGACTATGTCCGAGGGACGGTGACCGACACGCGGGTCGCCATTGGCATGCAGAAGTCGGCTCTGGCGCCTCAGCTGCCGCAGATCGAGCAGCGGTTCGGCGTCCCCCGCGAGATCCTCGAGGCGATCTGGGGCATGGAGAGCGGATTTGGCGCGATCCAGGGTGATTTCGACGTGGTTCGCGCGATGGCCACCCTGGCCGCCCAGGGCCGGCGGCGCCAGTTCGCCGAGGACCAGCTGATCGCCTCGCTTGAGTTGATCGGCTCCGGCGAGGTGTCACGCGGCAAGCTGCGGGGTTCCTGGGCCGGCGCCATGGGCCAGACCCAGTTCATCCCGACCACCTTCGTGGCGAGCGCCGTCGACGGCGACGGCGACGGCCGGCGCGACATTTGGGGATCGCCCGCCGATGCGCTCGCCTCGGCGGCCAACCTGCTGCGCCAGGCCGGCTGGGCGCCGGGCCAGGACTGGGCGGCCGAGGTCCTCGTTCCGCCGGGCTTCGACTATAGCGTCACCGAAGGCCCGACGAAGACGCCGGCGGAGTGGGAAGCGCTAGGCGTGCGCCGCGCCGACGGCCGGCCGTGGCCTGCCGCCGACGCCGCCGCCCAGGCGCAGCTCGTGGCGCCCACCGGCGCGACGGGCCCGCTCTTCCTGCTGTTCCCCAACCACTTCGTGATCCGCAAGTACAACAACTCGCTGGCCTATGCGCTCGCGGTAGGACTGCTCGCCGACCGCTTCGCCGGCAGTCCGGGCCTGGCCCGGCCCTGGCCCCAGGAGACCCCGCTGTCGCTGGTCGACCGCATGACCGCGCAGCGCGCCTTGGCCAGCCTGGGCTTTGATCCCGGCGGCGCCGACGGTCTCATCGGGCTGAAGACGCGCGAGGCGCTCCGCGCCTGGCAGAAGGCGCGCGGCCTCGTCGCCGACGGCTATCTCTCCCCGGACATGATTCGCCGGCTGAAGGTGGAGACCGGCGCGGCCTGAGCCGTTTTGTTGCGCAAAGCGCACACGTCACTTCCGTCATCGCCGGGACAAGCCCGGCCATGACGGAGAAGAATGGTGGCATGTCCGCGAGGGATCTGACGTGGCGCGGCCTGAGCAGAGTCCGCTCACCGAGCCTTAAGCATTAACGGCCAAGCTCCGCACAACTGCGGGGATTTCGTCGTCCATGTTCCAGATTATCGGTATCGTACTGCTGTTCGCCCTGGTGTTCGGCAGCTACATCATCTCGGGTGGAAACATGGGCGTGATCCTGCACGCCCTGCCGCATGAGATGATGTGCATCGGCGGCGCCGCGGTCGCCAGCTTCCTGATCGCCAACTCGATGCCGGTCATCAAGGCCACCGGCGGTTCGTTCGGCAAGGCGTTCAAGGGGCCGAAGTGGAAGGCGACCGACTACCGGGACCTTCTCTCCCTCCTGTTCCTGCTCACCAAGACCATGAAGTCCAAGGGGGTCATCGCGCTCGAGAGCCATATCGAGAACCCCAAGGAGAGCACCATCTTCTCGCGCTTCCCGCGCATCCTGCACGACCACTTCGCGGTCGACTTCATCTGCGACACGCTGCGGATGATGACCATGAACCTGGAGGATCCGCACCAGGTCGAGGACGCGATGGAGAAGCAGCTCGAAAAGCATCATCACGAGGCCCACGCGCCCAGCCACGCCCTGCAGAGCATGGCCGACGCGCTGCCGGCGCTCGGCATCGTCGCGGCCGTGCTGGGCGTCATCAAGACCATGGGCGCGATCACCGAGCCGCCGGAAGTGCTGGGCGAGATGATCGGCTCGGCCCTGGTCGGCACCTTCATGGGTGTTTTCCTGGCCTACGGCCTGGTCGCGCCGATCGCCGCTCGCATGAAAGGGATTGTCGAGGAAGAGGGGGCGTTCTACCGGATCATCCAGTCGGTGCTGGTCGCCCACCTGCACGGCAACGCCGCCCAGATCTCCGTCGAGATCGGCCGCGGGAACGTGCCGAGCGGCGCCCAGCCGAGTTTCCTGGAGCTCGAGGAAGCGCTCTCCGCCATCCCTAACGAAGCGTAAGCCGGCGGCCCGTTTCGATCACACAATCGTGAAATCTTCCCTTGTCATCCAGCGGGCAGCGGCTTACTGCTGAGCCGCGCCAATGCGGGCGCCGCCTACAGCGGCCTCGCAAGCGGCGTGCTGACACACCGTTATGAGGACTTAGGGACATGAAGACTCAAGCTTTCCGCACCCTGATCGTCGCGACCGCCGCCGTGGCCGCCCTGTCGGTCGCCGCCTGCTCGAAGAAGGCTGAAGAAGCCAACACCGCCGCCGCCGACGCCAACACCGCCGCCGTCGCCGCCGACTCGGCCGCCGACGCCTCCGCCGCGGCCGCCAACGCCGCCGCCGACGCTTCGGCCGCCGCTGGCAACGCCGCCGCCGACGCCGCCAACTCGGCCGCCGCCGCTGCTCCGGCTGAAGCCAACGCCGCCGCCGGCAACGCCGCGCACTAAGCGTCATTACGCTTCATTGCGTGAGAGGGCCGCCGAGCTGGGCGGCCCTCTTTCGTTTTAAGGCCCATCCGTTGTTTTAGGCGCATGAGCCCCGAGGGTCCCCCGCCGCCTGGCCCGTGCCAGACGCCCCTGGAATGGGGCGGCGACGGCCTGCCGCGCTCGCGCCTGTACGGCGACGTCTACTTCTCCAGCGACGACGGACTCGCCGAGAGCCGCGCCGTCTTTCTCGCCGGCTGCGGCCTTCCCGACGCCTGGCGCGGGCGGCGCCGCTTCGTAGTGGGCGAACTGGGATTCGGGACTGGGCTCAATATCCTGGCCCTGTTGGACCTCTGGCGCCGCGCGCGTCCGCCCGGCGGGCGGCTCCACGTCTTCTCGGTCGAAGCCCATCCGATCGCCGCGGCCGAAGCGCGCCGCGCGCTGGACCGCTGGCCGGAGATCGGCGACCTGGCTGACCTGCTGGTCGCCCGCTGGCCCGGGAGGGCCCGCGGCGTCCACCGCGTGGAGCTGCCGGAACTCGGCGCGGTGCTGGACGTCGCGGTGGCCGAGGCGGCCGAGGCGCTCGGCGGCTGGCAGGGCCGCGCCGACGCCTGGTTCCTGGACGGCTTCGCGCCGGCGCTCAATCCAGCCATGTGGCGAGACGAGCTGCTGGCCTTGGTCGGCGCCCGATCCGCGCCCGGCGCGCGCGCCGCCACCTTCACGGTCGCGGGTCAGGTCCGCCGCGACCTGGCCGCCGCCGGTTTCGCCGTCGAGAAGCGGCCGGGCTTTGGGCGCAAGCGCGAGCGGCTGGAGGCGCGGTTCCCCGGCGGCGGCGGCGACCCCGCGGGGGCGTCACAGATCGCCGTGGTGGGCGCCGGCGTCGCCGGCGCCGCCGCGGCCCGGGCGATCCGCACCCTCGGCGCCCAGCCCCTCGTGTTCGAGGCCGCCGCCCCGGGCGCCGGCGCATCCGGCAACCCCGCCGCCCTGGTGACGCCCAGGCTGGACGCCGGCCTCGGCGAACCGGCGCGGCTGTTCGCGCGGGCCTTCGCGAGGGCCACGCAGCTCTACGCGGCGGTTCCGGACGCGATCATCGCGCGCGGCGTCCTGCAGCTTGCGTCGAGCGAGCGGGATCTCGGCCGTTTCGCCCGCATCGCCGGTTCCGACCTATTCGAGCCGGAGACGCTGGCGGTGATCGGCTCGGAGGAGGCCAGCCGGCGCCTGGGCGAGCCCGCGCCCGCGGCCCTGGACCAGCAGGACGCCCTGGTGATCCATCCCGCCGCCGTGCTGGCCGCCTGGCTCGGCGAGGTGCGGACGGCGCAGGTGGCGGCGATCGGCGGCGAGCCCGGCCGATGGTCGCTGCTGGACGGCGCCGGGAGCATCCTGGGCGAGGCAGAGGCGGTGGTTGTCGCGGCCGGACTCGGAACCGCCGCATTCTGCGCCCAGCCGCCGTTGCGCCCCGTGCGCGGCCAGGCCAGCTGGGCCAGGCTCGCCGATGCGCCGCCCGCCTGCGCCTGGGGCGGCTATGCGGCGCCGACCAGGGACGGCGTGCTGTTCGGCGCCACCCACGACCGTGACGACGAGGCCGTCGACCTGCGGCCTGGCGACGACGCCCGCAACCTGACGACCCTGGCTCAGCGCCTGCCGGGCCTCGCCGCCCGGCTGGCGGAGCGGCCGATCGAGGGCAGGGCCGCGCTCAGGGCGACGACGCCTGACCGGCTTCCGATCGCGGCGGCCGCCGATGGGCTCCTGCTGTTGAGCGGCCTGGGCTCGCGCGGCTTTTCGTTCGCCCCACTGCTGGCGGAGCACGTCGCGGCCCTGGCGGTCGGCGCGCCCTCGCCGCTGGCGGCGTCCCAGGCGGCCCTCGTCGATCCCGCCAGGTTTGCAGCGCGCCTCTAAGTCAGCAGCTTGAGTGCGACGAGGAACAGCGTCGTCGCCAGCAGCGGTTTGAGCAGGCCCTCCGGCGCGCGCGACGCGGCCAGGCTGCCCAGGATGATGCCCGGGATCGAGCCGCTCAGCAGCGAGGCGAGCAGCGCCCAGTCCACCGAGCCGAGCAGCCAGTGGCCAAGCCCCGCGATCAGGGTCAGCGGGACGGCGTGGGCGATGTCGGACCCCACCAGCTTGGCGATCGGCGTCCGCGGGTAGAGGATCAGAAGAATGGTCATGCCCAGCGCGCCGGCGCCGACCGAGGTTAGCGAAACCAGACAGCCGAGCGTAGCGCCGAGAACGGCGGTGAGGACGGCGACGCGCGCCTCGCTCAGTCCTTTCGCGCGCGTGGCGAAGGCGCGGACGATGGCGTCGCGGAACAGCACCGCGCCCGCGGTGAGCAGCAAGGCCCAGCCCAGCGCCATTGTGATGAGGTGGCCTCCGCTCGCCCCGCCGCTTCGGTGGAGGAGCCAGAGCGTCAGGATGGTTGCTGGCATGCTCCCCGCCGCCAGCCGAGCGACGATCTTCCACTGAACCGAGCCCTTGAGCCCGTGTACGCCCGTGCCGACCGTCTTGGTGGCCGCGGCGTAGAGAAGGTCGGTGCCCACGGCGGTGGCGGGATGCACGCCGAACGCCAGCACAAGCAGCGGCGTCATCAGCGAGCCGCCGCCCACTCCGGTCAGGCCGACGAGGACGCCGACAGCGAGGCCGGAAAGCGCGTACAGCGGGTCGATGAAGTGGAGGATTTGCAAGCGCGAGACGGCCGAATGATGATGCGACACGCGACCTAGACCATGCGGGCGCAAGGTCAAGCCGCGCTAATTACGCAACGCTTGGTGAATTAGGCGGTGACGTGGCGCGCCAGCCAGCGAAAAACGAAGATCAATGGTTGTCGAAATGGCCGAAGCACTTTGTGCTAGCCCGTAGAGCAGGCGAGAGTCGGCCATGATTTCTGCGGCGGAATATCGGCAGCGGGCGGCGGAGGCCGAGGCCTTGGCCCAGCAGATGAGCCGGCGCGACCACCGGGACGAAGCGCTCAAGCTCGCCGAGGAATGGCGCCGGATGGCCGAGGCGGAGGAATGCCGGGAGCGCTCGTTCGACCCGCGCCGCTGAGGTCCGCGAAACGTCGTTACTCGACTTTCGGGCTCCGCTGTTTCGTGGCACCCTGCCTCTCAGTTAACGGCGTCCGTTCGGTTCTGCGAGGTGGCGCATGAGTGGTTCGGTAATCGGTCTGGTGCTGGTGGCGATCCTCTGCGCAGGCGCCGCGGCGGTCTTCCTTTGGATGAGCGCGCGTGAGCAAGCGCGTCGCGATTCCCACCTTATTCTCAGGGCCCTGCAATCGTCCTACGCCTTGCTGAGCGCAGAACTTGAACCGCTGCTGAGCGAGGGGCAGGCGCTGCTCAACCGGGCTTCGATCACCAAGGGGGCGGCTGCCACGCTGCTCAACGCCGTCTCGGAGTACCGCGCGCGCGTGTCGGTCGCGCAGCTCCACCTGCGCAGCGAGGCCGACGCCGACTCGAAACTGCTCGCCGAGGCGGGCATCGATCTGCACGAGGCGCTGGAGGCGCTGACCCGCGCGAGCACGGCGGTGCAGGACTTCTACGCCCTGGCCAGCCGCTCGGGCGAGGGCCAGGCCTCGGAGATGCTGCACGCCTCGGCCCGCTGCGCCTCGGCGCGTATTTCCGAGTTCGGCCAGCAGGTTCACCGGCTCCAAAGCAGCATCCACTAGAAAGAAGCCGCTCTCGGGCGCCTGGCGGCCTGACGCGCGCTGCCTCAGCAAGCTGAGCGGCAGCTTCGCTCGACGGCGGAACCGGACAAACCCTGTCAGCGTTAACGGCCACTGGCCTGCGCTGGGGCGCGCGGGCAGTCGGGGGATGCATGGCTCTTGTGAAACGTACCGCGCTGGCTAGGGCGTCCGGCGCAGCCAAGGCGAAAGACGCGCCCGACCGGCCGGCGGCGGCGCCCGCACCGCGTCCGGTGAAGCCGCGCCGCGCGCAGGCCGGCAAGCGGCAGACGGCGGGCGAGCGGATCGCCGCGGCGACACAGCAACTGGCTGGCGGCGTCGCCGAGTCGGCCGCCGCCGCCGAGGAGCTCCGCCGCGCGCTCGAGCAGATCGCCGCCGCCGCCGAAGAGGCCGCCGGCGCGGCGCACCAGTCGCTTGGCGCAGTCACCAACCTGTTCGACAGCTTCGGCGCGGCTCGCCAGGAGGCGGCCGGCGTGCAACGGTCTTCGGAAGCGCTGCAGACGCTGCTGGGCGAGGTCGCATCCCAGATCGAGTCCTCCGTCGAGGCGATCCAGCGCAATGCGGCGCGTCAGATGAACTCCGTCGAAGTCGTCGGCGCTCTCGAAGGCGGCGCCGCCGCGATCCGGGAAGCCGCGGCCGTGGTGACCGACATCTCCGACCAGACCAACCTGCTGGCGCTCAACGCCGCCATCGAAGGCGCGCGAGCTGGCGACGAGGGTCGCGGGTTCGCGGTCGTCGCCGACGAGGTCCGCGCGCTCGCCGCCACCGCCGAGAGCCGCGCCGGCGACATCCAGCGAGCCGCCGAGTCCATCGCCGTCGAAGTCGGCGTCCTGGCGGGCCGCCTGCGGGCGTCGTCGGACACCGCCGTGCGCGAGGCGGAAGCTGGGCGCGCCATGGGGTTGACGCTCGCCGGCCTGCGCGAGGAGGTTGGCGCCGTCGCCCAAGGCTCCCAGTCGGTCCTGGTGGCGGCCACCGAGGCGGAAGGCGCGGCGCGCGAGGCTCAGCGCGGCTCGGAGCAGGTCTCCAGCGCCGCCGAGGAGCAGGCGGCCGCCGCCACCGAGGCGCAACGCGCCGTCCAGCAGCAGGTCGCTGCTCTGGAGGAAAGCGAGCGCACCGCCCACGCGCTCTCCGAACTGACGGAGAACCTGCAAGGCGGCGCGCCGGATCACGCCATGGCCGAGGAGGTGAGCGCGGCGGCCGAGCAGCTTTCGTCGGCGGTCCAGGAGCTGTCGAGCGCGGCGGGCGAGATCCTGACGGCGCTCGATCAGATCAGCCGCGGGTCTCAGTCACAGGCCGCCGCCGCCGCACAGTCCCAGGCGGCGCTCGCCCAGATCCAGCGTGCCGCCGAGCTCGTGCAGGAGACGTCTCTCAGCGCCGCTGCGCGCATCCAGACCTTGCAGTCCGGCCTGTCCCAGGGCCGGGAGCAGGTGCGGAGCCTCTCGGAGGGCGTCTCCGCGTCGCTGGCCCAGACGCGCTCCACTGTAACCGGTCTGGCCGGGCTCGAGCGGGACGCTCGCAGCATCGAGCGGCTGATTGACGGTGTCGTGCTCACCGCCGCCCAGATCGGCATGCTCGCCGTCAGCGGCGCTGTCGAGGCCGCGCGCGCCGGTGAAAAGGGCCGGGGCTTCGCCACCGTGTCCGGCGACATTCGCGACCTGGCCCGCAACGCGAGCTCGAACGCTGACGAAGCCAAGGAGACGGTGCGCGCCATCCAAGCTCAGCTTGGCGACGTGCGACGTGAACTTGAGCAGACCGCGATGATCGCCGAGGCGGAGGCGGCGCGTAACCTCGCCCTGGACCAGAAGCTGGGGACGCTGGAAACGGAAGCTGCGGGCCTGGTCGTCGCCGCCCGGTCGATCGAGGAGGGCGGCGGGCGGATCCTGGCCGCCGCCAAAGAGGTGCTCCGTGGCGCCCAGCAGATCGCGATCGCCGCGGACGAGGCGAGTTCGGCCGCGGCTCAATGTGCTACGGCCGCGCGGCAGCAGGCCCAGGGCGCTGAGGAGCTCGCGGCCGCCATCGAGGAGATCGCGTCTCTCGCGGACGCCCTGCAGCCGGCCCAGAGCTGATGGGCGAGGCCATGGCCCACGCCGAGCAGGTGCTGACGTTCGGCGTCGGCGGGCGAGCCTTCGCCATCGAGGCCAGCGCCGTGGCCGAGGTGGTCCCGGCTCCGCCGGTCACGCGGGTGCCCCAGGCGCCTCCGGGCGTGAAGGGCGTGGCCAATCTGCGCGGCCGAGTCCTGCCGATCCTGGCGCTCGATCGGGTGCTGGATGGGCTGGCTCCCGCCGTTGGAAGCCGCCTGATCGTGCTCGGCGGGGACGCACCCGTAGGCCTTGCGGTGGACACGATCGGAGCCATGCAAGCCTTCGGAGCCCACGCCGGGGAGGCGGAGAAGGCGGAGCTGGTCGACACGGAGGCGGGGCCGGCGCGGTTGCTTCGCCTGGAGCCGCTGATCGCCGAGGCGTTCGGCGGGGTTCGCGCTCGCCGCGGCGAGAGCCGCCGGGCGGCCGCCCAAGCGGCGCCGGCGCCGGACGCGCCCGCCAAGACGCTCGCCTTCCTCGAATTCCGGCTCGCCAGCCAGGCCTATGCGACGCCGCTGGCCGAGGTCCGCGAGGTGAGCGCCATCCCGGCCCAGTTGCAGGCCCTGCCGGGGAACGATGCGGCGATGGCCGGGCTCGTGACCCTGCGCGACCGGCTGCTGCCGGTGATTTCCGGGACGGCGGTCCTTGGCCTCCAGGCGCGCGCGCCGGACGCCCGCGCGCGGATCCTCGTGCTGGGGGTCGGCGATTCCGAAGTCGGTCTCATGGTCGAGGCGGTCTGCGGAGTCTTGCGTACGACGGCCGATCGTGTCGGGGCGGTTCCGGCTCTCCTGAACCGGTCGGCGGGCGAAGCGCGTATCGAATCCGTCGTCCGCGCGCCGGATCGGCTGATTTCGATCCTGCCCGCGCGGCGCATCCTGGACGAGGCGACGATCGCGCGATGGCTTGCGGAAGGCGCCGGACGCCAGGCCCGCCGCGAAGCGACGGAGGAGGGCGGAGCGATGCAGAGGATATTGCTGTTCCGCCTCGGCGAGGAAACCTACGGCCTGCCCATCGAGCTGGTCGAGGCCGTGATCCAGCTGCCGGCCACGGTCACGCGCGTGCCCAAGGCGCCGCCGTTCGTGGTCGGCGTGACGAATCATCGCGGCCGTGTCGTGCCGCTGGTCGACCAGGCGATGCGGTTCGACGCGGGCGCGGCTCCCGGCGCGCGCCGCCGCGTCGTCGTCGCTAGCCTGGAGGGCGTCACCGCCGGGTTCATCGTCGACGCGGTCGACCAGATCGTTTCAGTGCCCGACGCCCAGCTGCAACCCGCTCCGGAGCTCGCCGCCGGCGAGGGCGGCGTGTTCGATCGTGTGGCGAGCATCGAGCACGACGGGCGTCTGGTGCTGATGGTGGACCCTCGACGGTTGCTCGACCAGGCCGAGCGCGATCTCGTCCGGGCCTTGGCCGAGGCCGCGGCGGCCTCGTGATCCGGCTTCTCGTGGTCGACGATTCTCCCTTGATGCGCCGCCTGCTGGGCGAGCTGTTCGCGGCGGAAGGCGACTTCGACGTGGCGTTCGCGCGCAACGGAGCCGAGGCGCTCGCGGCGCTGCGCGACTGGGGGCCGGACGTGATCACGCTGGACGTGCGGATGCCCGAGATGGACGGGATCGCCTGCCTCGATCGCATCATGATCGAGCAGCCGACGCCGGTGGTGATGTTTTCCGCGGTCACGACGCAGGGGGCGTCCGAAGCCATGGCGGCGCTGGCGCTGGGGGCTGTCGAGGTGATCCCCAAGCCCTCCGGCGCCGTCTCGCTGAAGATGGACGAGTTTGGCCCGCCGCTGGTGGACAAGGTGCGGGCCGCAGCGGCGGCGCGCCTGCCGACGGCGCTGCGCCTGCGCGACCGCGTACGGGCCCGGACGCGACTCGGCGGAGCCCCGCGCCCGCCCGCGCCCAGGGCGTCACGCCCGCGACGTCCGAAAGCCGCCTATCGCAGCGATACGGGCCTGGTGGTCGTCGGGTCGTCGACCGGCGGACCGCCCGCGCTGGACGCCGTGCTTTCGGTTTTGCCGGCGGACTATCCATGGCCGATCGTCATCGCCCAGCACATGCCGGCCACCTTCACCGGCGCGCTTGCGCGGCGGCTGGACGGGTTGACGGAACTCCACGTGCAGGAGGTGGCGGAGCCGAGGCTCGTCCAGCCCGGCTGCGCCTATGTCGCCCGCGGCGACGCCGACGTCATCGTCAGCCTGCGCCGCGAGGGGCTGGTGGCGCTGAGCGCGCCGCCCGATCCGACGCGCCGCTGGCGGCCCAGCGTCGATCGGCTGGTGGAGAGCGCGATGGCGCAGCTTCCGGCGGAGCGGATCATCGGCGTGCTGCTGACCGGTATGGGAAATGACGGCGCCCAGGCGATGTTGCGCCTGCGCGCGGCGGGCGGGACGACCATCGCCCAGGACGAAGAGAGCTCGGTCGTCTGGGGAATGCCCGGTGAACTGGTGCGAGCCGGCGGCGCCGACCGGGTGGAAGGCCTCGACAGCATCGGCCAGGCCCTCATCGAAGCGGTGGCGACATGAACCGCGTCGGCGGCCCTGAATTGGCCCTGTCGCCGGAGGACTTCTCCCGCTTCTGCGAGTTCCTGTACCGCCGCACCGGCATGACCTTCGGCGAGAGCAAGCGCTACTATGTGGTCCGCAGGGTCGCCGAGCGGATGGCGGCGACGGGGGACGCCAATTTCGGCGATTATTTCGCGCGACTTCGTTCGCAGCGAGGCGAGCTCGAGGCCGCGACCAACGCCTTCACCGTCAACGAGACCTATTTCTATCGTGAAGAGCACCAGCTGCGCGCCCTCTCCGAACACATCCTGCCCGAGGTGGTCGCCGACAAGGGGCCTGGCGACCGGGTGCGGCTCTGGTCGGTTCCCTGCTCGACCGGCGAGGAGCCGTATTCGATCGCGCTCTGGCTGCTCGAGAAGTGGCGGTTGGTCGACGCCTACAACATCGAGATCGAAGGCTCCGACATCGACACCGACGCGCTCGCCGAGGCTCGGGACGGCCGCTACGGCGCGCGCTCGCTTTCGCGGCTTCCCGCTCCGGTGCGCGCCGCCTACTTCGAGGGCGAGGCGGGCGATGAACGCACGATCATCCGGGATCTGAGGGAATCCGTCAGCTTCTCGCAGGTCAATCTGGTCGATCGCGCCAGCATGCAGTCGCACGGCGCCTTCGAGGTGATCTTCTGCCGCAACGTCCTGATCTATTTCGACGACGCCGCGCGCCGGACAGTCGCCGAAAATCTCTATGAAAGCCTCGCGCCCGGCGGATTCCTGTGCCTGGGCCATACCGAGTCGATGACGCGCATCGACGACCGCTTCCGGGTGCGCCGCTTCGGCGACGCCTCCATCTACCAGAGGCCTGGCCCGTGATGGATCGCGAGCTCCTGGACGCCTTCCTGGTCGAGGGCCGCGAACTGGTCGCAAGGGCCGGCGACGATCTGGCCGCGCTGGCCGGAGAGCCGGACCAGGCGCGGGCCCTGGAGAGCCTGTTCCGCAGCCTGCATACGCTGAAGGGCTCCGCCGGCCTGTTCGACCTCGCGGTCCTAACGGGCCTGCTGCACGCCGCCGAGAACCGGCTGGAGGCGGTGCGTGCGGCGGGCCGCATGCAGGCCGGGGTGGGCGAGGACGTGACCGCGGCGCTCGACCTGACGGAGGCCTGGCTTGAGCTCGTCGAGCGCGGCGGTCCGCCCGGGCCGGAGCTGCTGCGCGAGACCGCCGGCCTTGCCGCTAGGCTCGACGCAGGTGGCGAAGCCGGGCCGGCGTCGAGCCCGGCTCCGGAGCGTACGGATGATCCCCCGGCGTGGGCCGTGGCCCTGGCCGCGGGCTCGGACGATGCGGGCGAACTCATCGCGATCCGCTACCGGCCGGCGCGGGACGCCTATTTCCGTGGCGACGATCCCTTGGCGGTGCTTCGTGGCGTGCCCGAGCTGCGCGCCCTGGCTGCGAGCCTGGTGGAAGGGGCCAAGGCCGACGGGCCGTATGACCCGTTCCAGTGCCGCCTCGATCTTCGCGCCCTCTCCGCCGCGCCGGAGGACGCGGTTCGCCAAGCCTTGCGCCTGGTCGCCGACCAGGCGGAGGTGGTGCGCCTTCCGCGCCGCGGCGCCCTTCTGGAGCCGGCTTCGGCGGCAGCCCAAACCGTGCGCGTCTCGGCCCCGCGCCTGGACGACGTCGCCGCCCTGGTGGACGAGCTGGTCATCGCCAAGAACGCGCTCGGCCACGCAGCCGGCCTGGTGGGCGCCGCCGCCGCGGAGCCGGCGGTGCTTCGCGAGCTCGCCAATCGGCAGGCCGGCCTCGAGCGCATCGTCGCCGATCTGCACGGGGCGGTGACGGACCTGAGGCTGGTGAGCCTTCGCGGCCTTTTCGCCCGCTTTCCGCGCCATGTCCGCGAGCTCGCCGCACGCCTGGGGAAAGCGCTCGACTTCTCCGTCGAGGGCGACGACGTGGTGCTCGACAAATCCGCGGTGGAGGCGCTCTACGAGCCCTTGCTGCACCTCATCCGGAACGCCGTCGACCACGGGGTGGAGGCGCCGGACGCGCGTCGCGCGGCGGGCAAATCCGAACGGGCCAGGGTGCGGCTGTCGGCGCGCCGGGTCGCGGACGCGGTGAGGATCGAGGTCGCCGACGACGGGCGCGGGGTGGATCCCGCGTCCGTGCGGGCGCTGGCCGCGTCGCGTGGCCTCCTGACGCCGCGGGCCGCCGACGCGCTGAGCGACGCCGAGGCCGCGCGGCTGATCTTCGCGCCTGGATTCTCGACGGCCCGCGACGTGGACGAGCTGTCCGGGCGTGGCGTCGGGATGGACGCGGTCCAGGCGACGGCGCTGCGCCTCGGCGGCCGGGTCGAGCTGGACAACCGGCCGGGCGGAGGACTGTCGGTGAGCCTCGTCCTGCCTGCGCGCATGGTGCTGGCGAAGGTGCTGGTGGTCGAGGCGGCGGGCCAACGTTTCGGGGTTCCGCTCGACGCCGTGGCCGAAACCTATCGGCTGAGGGCGGACGAGGTCAGCCGGATCCGTCAGGGCCGGGCCTACGTCCGGCGCGACGAGGTGGTCCCCATCCTGCGCCTGCGGACCCTGCTCGGCCTCGCCGAGGCGCCCGATCCGCAGGCCTTCCCCGTGCTTCGCCTCGCAGGTTCGACGGAGGCGGTCGCGATCCAGATCGACGCGCTGGGCGAGCGGATGGATGCGCCGCTGCGTCCGCTGAGCGGCCTGCTGAGCGGCTACCCCGGGGTGCTCGGCAGCATCCTGCGCGGCACGGGCGAGGTTCTGCTCGTGCTCGATCTGGCGGAGCTGGCGGCGTGAGCGTGCGGCGCGACAACGGCGTGATCGCGCTGGAGGGCGACTGTCATGTCGAGGACGCCGAGCGTCTGGCGGCGCTGCTCGAAGCCCAGGCAGATCCGCTGGTGGATTTGGCGCAATGTCGGCATCTGCACGGAGCTTTGTTGCAAGTGCTCCTATGGTACAGACCAAAAATCACCGGCGCGCCCGTCGACCCCTTTCTCAGGGGGTGGATCGTTCCAATTCTCGACACGCATTTCAGCAAGACAGAGGCGCGAGACATATGACCCCAGAACTCCGCCACCGAAACAAACATGGAGCTTCGGCATGACCGTCGCGGTCTTGGTGGTCGACGACAGCAAGCTCGCCCGCATCGTGGTGGGCAAGGCGATCGCCGCCCTGCAACCCGAATGGTCGCGTTGTGAAGCCGGATCGGCCGCTGAGGCGTTAAGCCTCATGGGAGGGCGTTCGGTCGACGTGGTCATCCTCGATTACAACATGCCGGATCGCAACGGGCTGGACCTGGCCGAGGAGCTCCGGGGCCGCTTTCCCGAGATGCCGATCGCGCTCGCGACCGCCAACGTGCAGGACGAGATCATCGCGCGCGCCCGCGCGGTGGACGTGGCGTTCGTGCCCAAGCCCGTGACCGAGGACGGGCTGCGCGGCTTCCTCTCCGGCGCTGCGCTCCAGTTGCGGTCTCGATCAAGGTGACCGAGCGGACCATCCTGCTGAACGAACTGGAGAGCGACGCGCTCACCGAACTGGTCAACATCGGCGTGAGTCGGGCGGCGTCGGGCTTGCGGCAGATGGTCGGCCGCCAAGTCGTGCTGTCGGTGCCCTCTGTCGAAGTGGTCAGCCGCGCGGCGGCCGCCGCACTGATCCGCGAGCGCGAGACCGGGCCGCTGGTGGCGGTGCGCCAGGACTTCCATGGCGCCCTGGAAGGCCAGGCGCTGCTGATCTTCCCGGAGCAGAACAGCATCGAGTTGCTGCGCAGCGTCGCGGGCGACCTCGAAGCCCACGAACTCGCCGACATGGAGGACGAGGCGCTCTTGGAAACCGGCAACATCGTCCTGAACAGCTGCCTGGCGACCATGGCCAACATGCTCGAGCGACCGCTCGAGATGTCGCTGCCTCAGGTGATCCGCGGCGAGGGCGCGCGCCTGTTCGTGCTGAGCTCGGACCCTGCGGACGCCGGTGTCGTGCTGTTTCTCTACATCAACTTCGCCGTCAGCGACCGCGACATCCGGGGCTACATCGCCATGCTGATGGACCTGCCGTCGCTGGACATGCTCAAGATCCTTATCGGCGAGTTCATCCAACGGGTGCTGGGCGAGGACGATGGCTGAGGCGGCCGCCCGTCCGGCGCCTCAGGCGCAGCGCGATCCGCGGCCGGCGCTCGCCCAGGCGGCGGGCGCCTGGGTTTGGGACGTTCCCGCCGACCGGCTCTACGCGGACGCCCGCTTCGCCGCGCTCTGCGGCCTCGATCCCGAGGCGGCCCGGACAGGCCTGCCCACCCAGGCCTTCGTCGCAGCGGTCGCGCCCGACGACAGGCTGCGCGTGCGCATCGCCGTGGCCGGAATTCTTCGCGGCTCCGAGACCTTCGCCAAGGAGTACCGGGTCCGCAGCGCCGACGGGACCGTCCGCTGGGTGAGCGCGCGCGGCGGCGTCGAACGCGCTGACGACGGCGAGCTTCTGCGGTTCACCGGCGTACTGGCCGACATCACTGAGCAGAAGCGGGTCCAGGAGCAGCTTCGCGTCGCCCAGACCGCCGGCGGCGTGGGGACATTCGAGCATGTCGACGGGTTCGGCACCGCCGACGTCTCGGAGCAGTTCTGCCGCCTGCTCGGCCTGCAGACCACCGACGCCCTTCCGGTCCGGACCATCAACACGCTCGTGCTGGATGGCGACCCGCTGATCATCCGCGGCTCGCGCGAGGAAGCCCAGGCGGACCATGGCGCCTATTCCGAGTTGCGGATCCGCCGCGCCGACAACGGCGACGAGCGGTGGCTCGCGCGGCGCGGCGAGTTCCGGCCGGACGGCGTCGGCGGGGGCGGCCGCTTCATCGGCGTCATCTACGACATCACGCCGGCCAAGTCGGCCGAGGAGGAGCTTCGGCAACTCGCCCGCACCCTGGAGGATCGCGTCGCCGAGCGCACGCGCGAGCGCGACCGAGTCTGGAAGAACGCTCGCGACCTGTTCGTCGTGCTCTCGCCCCGTCGCCATTACCTGTCGGTCAACCCCGCTTGGAGCCGGCTGTTGGGCTACACCGCGGACGAGCTCGTCGGGCGCAGGTACGGCACGCTAGCCCACCCTGACGACATGCAGAAGGTCGAGGCGATGATGCAGCGCCTCGGCCGGGGCGAGCAGGTCGAGGACGTGGACCTGCGGGTCAGGGCCAAGGACGGCGATCACCGCTGGATCAACTGGACCTTCACGCCCGAGGCGGAGGACGGCTTCATCTACGGCGTGGGCCGCGACGTGACCGATCGCAAGCAGCTGGAAGACCAGCTTCGCCAGAGCCAGAAGATGGAAGCCGTCGGCCAGCTCACCGGCGGCCTGGCGCACGACTTCAACAACATGCTGACCGGCGTCATGGGCGGGCTCGACATGGCGAGGCGGCGGATCTCGCAAGGGCGCGCCGAGGAGGCCGCCGCCTTCATGGACACCGCCGGCGCGGCAGCGGAGCGTGCGGCCTCCCTGACCCACCGCCTGCTGGCCTTCTCGCGCCGGCAGTCGCTCGATTCCCGCCCCGTGGACGTCAACACCCTGGTGGGGTCGATGGAGGATCTGCTGCACCGGACCCTGGGCGAGCAGGTGTCGCTGGGCCTGGCGCTCGGTCCGGACCTCTGGCGCACGCGCACCGATTCCAACCAGCTCGAGAACGCGATCCTCAATCTGGCGATCAACGCCCGCGACGCCATGCCCGAGGGCGGCCAGCTGACGGTGGACACGGTGAACGTGCGGCTCGACTGGCCGGCGGTCGCCGGCGGCGAGGAGATCCCGCCCGGCGACTATGTGGTCATCGGCGTCAGCGACACTGGGGCGGGCATGCCGCCGGAGGTGCTCGCCAAGGTCTTCGATCCCTTCTTCACCACCAAGCCGATCGGCCAGGGGACCGGCCTCGGCCTCTCGATGGTCTACGGCTTCGTGCGCCAGTGCGGCGGCCAGGTCGGCATCTACAGCGATTCCGGGATCGGCACGACGGTGAAGCTCTACCTGCCGCGCTTCGAGGGCGAGGCCGAGGCGGACGAGCACACGCCCCGCGCCATCTCCACCCCGCGCGGCGCGGGCGAGCGGGTCCTCCTGGTGGAAGACGATCCGCAGGTCCGGGTGCTGGTGCGCACCGTGCTGGAGGAGCTGGGTTATCGCGCGGCAGAGGCGGTCGACGGCCAGGCGGCCCTGCCGATCCTGGAAAGCGAGGCGCCGCTGAACCTGCTGATCACCGACGTCGGCCTGCCGGGAATGAACGGCCGCCAGCTCGCCGAGGTCGCGCGCGCCCGCCGTCCGGACCTGCCGGTCCTGTTCATGACCGGCTACGCCGCCTCGGCCGCGGAACGATCCTCCTTCCTCGAGGCGGGAATGCGGATGATCAGCAAGCCCTTCCCGCTGGAAACCCTGGCGACCACGCTGCGGGACATGCTGCGCTCCGGGAGCGCGGGTTAGAGCCCGTCAGGCGCCGCCGCAAACGTCCGCGGGCTCTTGCCGCCGAACTCCTTGCGCCTGCACCATGTTCCATATCGGCAACGCGACGATGGGCGACTGGATGGTCTCCGGCGGCTCGATCGGCACACCAAGCTCAAGATCGGCTTGATCGAAAGCGGCATGGGCTGGAGAAGGTCCTCGAGACCAATGCGGTGAAGCTCTACAACCTGCCGTTCTGAAGATGCGCCTTCCTCTCCCACGCAGTGGCGGGAGAGGAAGGGCGGTCGGGGTGGAGAGGCCGTCTAGCGCTGCATCCCGATCATCTGCTGCATCGGCATCATGTTGCTGTTCAGGTGATTCATGATCCAGATCGAGCCGGCGAAGATCAGGAACACGACCAGCAGCCCGAAGGCGAGCGCCAGCACGTTGTTGGTGTTGTCCGGGCCGGTGGTGATGTGCAGGAAGAAGACGAGGTGCACGCCCATCTGGGCGATGGCGAAGACGACGATCGCCACCGGCGCGGCCGGCCCCCAGATCAGGTGGGTCGTCGCCGCCCAGAAGGAGGCGATGGTGAGCGCCGTCGCAAATCCGAGCCCCAGCAGGTAGTTGCGCACCCAATGGCCGGCGCTCTCCTCGGGCGCATCGCCAGGCGCATGGTCTTCGCGATGGTCCAGCGATCCCGTGTAGCCGTGCGGGTCGAACTCCAGGTGGCTCATGCCGCCGCTCCCATCAGGTAGACCATCGAGAAGACGCCGACCCAGACGATGTCGAGGGCGTGCCAGAACAGGTTGAAGCAGATCAGTCGGTGGACGATCTCATGCCGGAATCCCTTCACCTGCAGCTGGGCCATCATGGTGGCGAGCCACAGTCCGCCGATGCTGACGTGCAGGCCGTGGCAGCCGACGAGGGTATAGAAGGCCGACAGGAAGGCGCTGCGCTGCGGCGTCGCCCCGCGCGCCGCGAGCTCGATGAACTCCTGCAACTCCAGGCCCACGAACACCAGGCCGAGCAGGGCGGTGAGGGCCAGGAAGACCTGGGTCCACAGCTTGTTGCGCACGTTGGTGGCCGCGAACGACAGGCCGCAGGTGAAGCTGGAGAGCAAAAGCGCGCCCGTCTCGATCCCCACCCGCGGAAGGTCGACGATGTCGCGGGCCGACGGTCCCCCGGCGGTGGCCCCCTGCAGCACGGCGTAGGCCGCGAAGAAGCAGGAGAACATCACGATGTCGCTGAGCAGGAAGATCCAGAAGCCGTAGCCGACGATGACGCGCTTGCTAGCGGGCCCGGTCTCGCCATGGCCTGCGCCGGGCACGATGTCCCTGGGTCCGTGCGCGCCATGGCCGATCAGGGACGGATCCTCGCGCCGGCGCAGGACGGCTTCGCGGCTGATGGGGAATGGGACGTCCGTCACGATGCGGTCCCTTCGGCTTGCGCCATGCGAGCCAGCGCGGCCTCACGCGCGGCCCGGCGCGCGCGATCGACGCGGGCGACTTCCTCGGCCGGCACCTCGAATTCGTGCACCTCGCGCCAGGCGAACACCACGAAGCCGGCGTAGGCGCCGATGAGCGCGAGCGCCGCCAGCCACCAGATGTGCCAGATCAGGGCGAAGCCGGTGACGCTCGCGAAGAAGGCGGTGTAGACGCCGACCGGGCTGTTCACCGGCATCTCGATGGCCTCGTACTTCGGCTCGGGCGCGAGCTGCTGCGTCTCGATCGCCCGCTGCTTGATGCCCCAGTAGGCCTCCTCGCCCTCGACGTTGGGCATGACGGCGAAGTTGAAGAAGGGCGCGGGCGAAGGGGTCGCCCATTCCAGCGAGCGGCCGTCCCACGGATCGCCCGTGGTGTCGCGCAGCCGGTCGCGCTGCAGGATGCTGACGACGAGCTGGATCACCTGGCAGATCGCCCCGACGACGAGGATGGCGACGCCGACCACGGAGAGCAGCAGCATCGGCCGCCACTCCTCGATGTTCACGTGCTGCAGCCGCCGCGTCATGCCCTGCAGGCCCAGGATGTAGAGCGGCGTGAAGGTCACCCAAAACCCGATGAAGGCGAACCAGAAGGCGGCCTTGCCCCAGCCTTCGTGCAGGCGGAAGCCGAACGCCTTGGGGAACCAGAACTCCAGGCCCGCGAAGAGCGCGAACACCACGCCGCCGACGATCACGTTGTGGAAGTGGGCCACAAGGAACATCGAGTTGTGGGTCAGGAAGTCGGCCGGCGGCACGGCCAGGAGCACGCCCGTCATGCCCCCGATCACGAAGGTGAAGATGAAGCCCATCGACCACAGCATGGGCACGGTCATCCGCACCCGGCCGCCGTACATGGTGAAGATCCAGTTGTAGATCTTCACGCCTGTGCCGACGGCGATGATGCTGGTGGAGATGCCGAAGGCGGTGTTGACCGCGGCCCCTGCGCCCATGGTGAAGAAGTGGTGCAGCCAGGTCATCATCGCGACGATGCAGATGAAGAGGGTGGCCGCGACCATCGAGCGATAGCCGAACAGCGGCTTGCCGGAGAAGGTCGAGAAGATCTCGGAGAAGATGCCGAACGCCGGCAGGACCAGGATGTAGACCTCCGGGTGTCCCCACGCCCAGATCAGGTTCATGAACATCATCGGGGCGCCGCCCGCGTCGTTCGTGAAGAAGTGGAAGCCGAAGTACCGGTCCAGCGTCAGCATGGCGAGCGTCGCCGTCAGGATCGGGAACACCGCCACGATGAGCAGGCTGGAGGCGAGCGCCGTCCAGGTGAACATCGGCATGCGCAGGTAGCTCATGCCCGGGCAGCGCATCTTCAGCACGGTGGTGACGAAGTTTATCCCCGTCATCAGCGTGCCAATGCCTGAGATCTGCACGGCCCAGAGGTAGTAGTCGACGCCGACGCCGGGCGAGTAGGTCCCCTCGCTGAGCGGCGGATAGGGCAGCCAGCCGGTGCGCGCGAACTCGCCCACGAACAGCGAGATGTTGACAAGCAGCGCGCCCGAGGCGGTCAGCCAGAAGCTCACCGAGTTCAGCGTCGGGAAGGCCACGTCCCGCACGCCGAGCTGCAGCGGCACCAGGAAGTTCATGAAGGCGATCACCAGCGGCATGGCCGCGAAGAAGATCATGATCGTTCCGTGGGCGGAGAAGATCTGGTTGTAGTGCTCCGGCTCCAGGTAGCCCTGGGCCCCGCCGATCGCGGCCGCCTGCTGGGTGCGCATCATGATCGCGTCGGCGAAGCCGCGGATCAGCATCACCACGCCCAGCAGGCCGTACATGACGCCGATGCGCTTGTGGTCGACGCTGGTGATCCACTCGCGCCACAGGTAGGGCCACCAGCCCTTGGCGGCGACGAGGCCGAGCACGCCCAGGATCACCAGGATGATGACGACCGAGGTGATCATCGGGATGGGTTGGGTGATCGGGATCGCCGACCAGTCGAGTTTTCCGAACATCAGTGACGCCCCACGGTCGTGATCTCGCGGCCGGCATGCCCGGGGCCCGCCGGCTCGGGTCCGGGCCCCGGCGGCTCGTGCAGCACGGCGACCGCTTTGAAGAGCTGCGGGTCGACCGCGGCGTAGGCGTAGGGCTTCACGTTGTGGCTCTGCTTGGCCAGCTGCGCGTAGGCCGCGCGATCGAGCGCCAACCCGCTCCCCTTCGCCGATTGCGCCCAGGCGGCGAATTCGCCCTGCGGCACGCTGCGCACCTGGAACTGCATGTCGGAGAAGCCGTCGCCGCTGAAATGCGCGGAGATGCCGAACATGTCCGCCGGCTTGTCGGCCTGCAGGTGGAGCTGCGAGACCATGCCGGGCATGGCGTAGATCATCGAGCCCATACGCGGCACGAAGAAGACGTTGAAGACGCTGGCCGAGGTGATCGAAAAGTGCACCGGCCTGCCTGCCGGCACCACCAGTTGATTGACCGTCGCGATCCCCTGCTGCGGGTAGATGAACAGCCACTTCCAGTCGAGCGAGACGACCTGCACCTCGAGCGGCGGGACCTTGGACGGCAGCGGCTTGAAGGGGTCGAGCCGATAGGAGCCGATCCAGATCACCCCGCCGATGAACATGATGGTCAGGATCGGGATCGACCAGACCACCGCCTCGATCCGCCCGGAATAGGACCAGTTGGGCAGGTACTGCGCCTTGGTGTTGGAGGCCCGGTAGCGCCAGGCCATCCAGAACGCGAGCAGGATCGTGGGGACGACGATCCCCAGCATGATCATCAGCGCGTTGATCAGGATTTCGGCGTCGTTGGCGCCGACCGGGCCGACGGGGTCAAAGACCCCGCCCGAACAGCCGGAGGCCAGCAGCCCGAGGCCGGCGAGCCCCAGGCGCGCGCGCAGGCGCCGGCCAGATTGCGTGGCGTTTGGGGACAAAGAAAGCTCCCCCGATCCCTGTGGCTAGTGCAACCCAGGGATCATAGCCGAGGTTCCGGGCTTGAGCATTTGATATGCCGCAATGCGGCGCGCCGGGCTCGGCCGAAAGCCGGTTCGGGAGAGCGCCCGGCCGCGCGCGGGAGCCAAAAAATCGGCGCGCGGCGGCGGGTTGGCGGTCAGGCGGCGACGGTGGCCTTGGTCACGACCTTCGGCTCGATGCCGAACAGGCGCGCGGCGTTGAGGCCGAGCACGTTCAGCCGGGTCTCCTCGCTGACCTTGAAGCCCTTGAACAGGTTGTCGACGATCTGGCGGCTGATCGGGAAAGTGCCTTCCGCATGCGGATAGTCCGAGCCCCACATGACGTTCTTGGCGCCCGGCAGGCCGGCTTCGGCCGCCAGGATGCAGGCGCGGTCGTGCTGGAAGCTCGCCCAGACCTGGTCGTCGATGATCTGGCTCGGCCGCCGCGACAGCTTCGGCCGCACCATTTTCGAGTGGGCTTCCTCGACCTCGTCCAGCCGCTCGGCCAGCGCCACCAGCCAGCTGGCGCCGCTCTCGATGAAGGCGACCTTGGCGCCGGGGTTGCGGTCGAGGACGCCGCCGGCCACCAGCCGCATCGCGGCGTACTGGGCTTCCATCGACTGCAGCGTATAGTTGGCGATCGCGCCGCCCGGGCCGCGCTCACGGTGCACCGTCTCCTGGCCGGTCCCAGTATGCATGACGAAGACGATGTTGTGCTCGGCCGCCTTGGCGAAGACCGGATCCCAGACCTCGTCGTTATAGAGCGGCAGGCCCGGCGGGGTGACCGCGGGGAGCATCGCCGCCCGGCGCCCCTTCGACGCCAGGTAGTCGAGCTCGGCCATGGTGTTCTTAAAGTCCAGCACCGGCAGCATGCCGCAGCGGACGAAGCGATCCGGATGGGCGGAGAGGAACTGGTCGTTCCAGTCGTTGTAGAGTCGCGCCGACTGCGCTTCAGCCTCGGCGTCGTCCAGGCGATAGAGCCACAGGCCCAGCGTCGGGAAGCAGATTTCCGCGTCGATGCCCTCGAGCTCCATGTCGGAGAGGCGGCCGCCCAGGTCGCGCAGTCCCTGGCGGTCGACGTTCGGCCCCATCGGGTGCTCACGCTGCGGGCCGAGCTTCAGGCGATGGATGATCTTGTCCTCAGTGCCGGTGATCATGTAATCGCCGTCTCTGCGGGCATGAATGGCGTGACGCTTCAGGCTGGCGGGCAGGCCGTCGGTGAAGAGGTCGCCGGGCTCCAGCACGTGGCTGTCTGCGCTGAACACAAATGGCTTCATCTCGCGGCTCCTTCTGAACGGCCTTGTCAGGCAACAGCTAACTGTTTACGGTCTCGGAAGCAACCGGCGGGGTGTTTTTCCCCCGGAGATCTCTTTTATGTGTATCTGTTAGGTCGGGGGCGGCGATCACCGCACCGGCCTTCGCAACGTGGCGGCGCGATGGACCTTGACCTGAACGAACTGGTGGAGCGGGTGCGCCGCCATATCGGCCGCAAGGGCCCATTCTGCGTCAAGACCATAGAAAAGGGCGCGCTGCTGAAATTCTGCAGCGCGGTCGGCGAGACCAACCCGCTGTACGTGGACGAGGACTACGCCCGGACCACCGTCTATGGGGGGCTGATCGCCCCGCCCACCTATCTGTCCGTATTCTCCGAGGCCTGCGCCGGCACGCTCGTGAAGGATCTTCCGTTCACCCGCTTCCTCCACACCGACGACGTCATCGAGTCCTACCTGCCGATCCGCGTCGGCGATGTCATCACCGCCCAGGGCGTGCTGGCGGACGTCTTCGCGAAAACCGGCCGGCGAGGGCCGCTGCTGTTCCAGGCCGTCGACATCACCCTGACCAATCAGCGCGACGAGCGGGTCGCGAAGATCACGGTCCTTACAGCCCATCATCAGTAGCAGCACGCAATGACCGCCGTTTCATCGATCCACGACATCCGCCCGGGGAACGTCGTTCCGGTGCTGCGCAAGATCGTCGAGCGCGCCGACCTGGTTCGCTACGCAGGCGCGTCCGACGACTACACCTACCTGCACTGGGACCGCCCGCGGGTCCAGGAGGAGGGCTTCCCGGACGTGATCGTCCACGGCTGGCTGACCTTCGCCTACATGTGCCAGGCCGTCAGCGCCTGGATCCCGCGCGAGCTGGCCGACATGCAGACCTATTCGGTCCGGTATCTGCGCACCCTGCACCCGGGGATCATCGACTGCTCGGGGCGCGTCCTCGACGTGAAGCAGGGCGAGAACGGCCGGTCGATCCAGCTGGAACTCTGGGCCACTGACGTCGATGGCCAGGTCGCGACGTCCGGCCAGATGCGCCTCGTGGCGCCACCCGCGGATCCGGCCGGCTGACCGCCGTCGACGTCTGGCGTCAGCCCTCCCGAGTCTTCACCTCCCGAACCCAGTCGGCCCAGGTCTCGATCCGCCGCCAGAACAGTTCGCGGGTGCTGGCGAAGTTGTGCATGTGGCCCATGCGCGGGCAGATGTAGAGGTCGAACGACCGGGTCGAGAGGTAGGCGCGCGGTTCGCCCTTGGGGTCGGCGCAGACGTCCCGCTCGCCCATGGCCGCCAGCACCGGCGATCGGATCGCCGCAGCCTCGGCGGCGACGACGCCAGGCGTGAGGCAGCCCAGCGCCACGATCGAGGGGAAGGTCAACGAGCTCCAGGGCTGGGGCTCGCCGCGATGCCCCTCGTCGACGCTGCCGCCGCTGTTAAAGTGGGCGAGGTCCGCCGCCACCACGGCCGGGTCCACGTCGTCGTAGTGGAAGGCCCAGGCCATGGCGTCGCCTTGGCCCGGGGCGCCGGTCAGCCGGCCCGTCTTGGCGAGCGCCTCCTGGTTGAGCACGATCTGCGGGTTGCGCGTCAGCCCATCGCGCGGGAGCCAGGCCGCGGTGATCGGCGGTTCTCCCGGACGAATCGGCGGATGAGTGTGGATCGCGCTGTAGCCCAGCACGCCGACGCCGTCGTAGCCGTGGAACCGGCCCTGCTGGACGATGGTCATGCATCCGCCCATCGACTGGCCGATGCCGAGCTTTAGCGGCGCCGTGACCTTGGGCAGGCCTGCAGCGAGCTCGCCGGAGGCCAGCCGGCGGAGCACCTCCTGCTCGGCCGCCTGGCTGGCGGCGGCCACGTTCGGGTAGTCCAGCTTGTGCGGCGCGTGCAGGCTGCTGTCGCCCACGCCCAGGTGATCGACCGAGACGAAGATCCAGCCGCGCTCGGCGTGCCATGCCGCCTGCGCCCCGCGCGCGGGGCCCGGCAGGTCGCAGGTGTAGTAGCGGCGCGAATAGCCGCCTCCGGGCTTGCCGAAGCAGACGACCGCGTCGTCGCGGACCTCGGCGGCGCCGGGATAGGTGACCGTCACGGCGATGTGCGCGGGCTCGCCCACGCCGGCCGCGTCCGTCACGTCGATCTTGAGGTCGAGCTCGTGGATCATGATGGGGCTTCCTCCGCCGGCCTTCATCCTGCCTTGGCGGCCACTGTTGCGTCTCACGCCGGATGTTGTCAACAGTTGCTGACATAAGGTCGGCGGGCTACGCCGCTTGAGACCACGCCGACGCCATCGGGCGCCGAACCCGGACGAGCTTCTTGGACGCCACAGCCGCCAATTCGCCGAAGCGGCGCGACAGCGCCCGGACCAAGGCCGCGATCCTGAGGTCCGCCCAGATCGCCTTCGCGACGCGCGGCTATGCGGACGTCGGCCTGCGCGACATCGGGCGGGACGCCGGCGTCGATCCGGCGCTGGCGGTCCGCTACTTCGGTTCCAAGGAAGCGTTGTTCCGCGACGCCCTGAAGGCCTCGATCGACTTGAGCGGCCTGCTCGCGGGCGGGCGCGAACGTTTCGGCGTCACCGCGGTGAGCCGGTTCCTCGACGCGCCGCGAGGCGAGGCGAACCCGCTGCCGATGATGGTGCTGGCGACCGCCGATCCGGTCGCCCGGGCCGTGGCGCTCGAGCATCTGGAGAGCGACGTGCTGCAGCCGCTCGCCGCCTGGCTCGGCGGCGACGACGCGATGAGCCGCGCCGTCCGCATCACCATGCTTTGCACCGGCTTCTTCACCTATTTCGAGCTGCTGCCGGCGAACGCCCTCTCAGGCGGCGTCGACCCGGCGACCCGCCGCTGGCTCGAGGTCTCGCTGCAAGCTCTCGCCGACGGCGGGCCGGATCAGTCGGCCTAGCCCTGCGCGAGATAGGCCTTCATCTCCGCGACGAAGCCGTCGGGGTCCACGGCGCGCTGTTGCAGAATGTCATTCAGGTTCTCATTGGTCGGCAGGAAGAAGCGGTTGGTGCGGATCGCCTCGACCACCATCTCACCGACCTTCTCGGCCGTGCGCATTTCGAAGTTGGCGCTGGCGTAGGTGGCGAGCTGGGCGATCGGGCCGCTTGGCCTAGCCTGTTCCATGATGTTCGTGGCCACCGGGCCCGGAAGGAGGCAGGTGACGCCGATCCCTCGGGGCGCCAACGCCAGGGCGAGCCCTTCGCTCAGGGCGATCACCGCCGCCTTGCTGGTGTTGTAAGCCAGGGTCGCGGGCTCGTAGGCGAAGGCCCCGGCGATCGAGGCCGTGTTGACCACGTGGCCGTCCCCGGTGGCCTCGAGATCCGGCAGGAAGGTCTGCACCCCGACGACCGCCGACAGGAAATTCACGCGAAGGGCGCGCTCCCACTCGCTGAGCGGGGTGCTCTCAAATCGCCCCAGCGGCAGGATGCCCGCATTGTTCATCAGGATGTCCACGCGCCCGAGCCGCTCCAGCGCCTGACGCCGCAATTCGGCGATATCCTCCGGCCGGCTCACGTCGCAGCGGACGCCGATCGCCCGGACGCCCAGGGCCTCCAACTCGCCCGCCGTCGCCGCCAGGCGCTCTTCGTTGAGGTCGGCGATGGCGACGCTCACGCCTTCGCGCGCCAGCGACAGGGCCGTCGCGCGGCCCATGCCGCTGGCCCCGCCGGTGATCACGGCGACCTTGTCCTTGAAGGTCTTCATCCGACGTCCTCCCCCGAGTTTGTGATTGCAGATCAGTCGCGCGGCAGCAATCGCGCCAGCGCGGGCACGTCGGCGAGGCTGCGCAGCACGTCGTTGAGATGGGTGCATCCGAGCGCGTGGCTCAAGGTCTCCGGCACGTCTTCGCGGAACCCGGCGACCTTGCGGCCGATCATCCGCTGCGCCTTGACCGCGGCGCCCGGGCATTCGGCGTAGGGCAGGATGAGCGGCAGCGACTGCAGGGCGGTCAGCAAGCCGGTGGCCTCGTCGATATCGGCGAAGACGCGATATTCGTGGACGGCGGTGCGCCCGCCGAGCGGGCTGGAGCCGCTGTCCTGGAAGCCGACGTCGGCCTTGATCAGCCCGCCCTCGCGCCACAGGTCGATCCGCCGCGTCCGACGCTGCTGCGGCCGCTGCTCCTGGACGGGCATCACGTGCCAGCCCTCGGGATCCTCGGGATTCTCTTGGGGACCCACCTCCGTGTGCGACTGGATCTCCATCCGCGAGAAGCCGTCCGCGTCGAGCGAGCTCGCCCCCTCGGCGAAGCCCGTGCAGACGTTGACCATCCGCCGGCCGCCGCTGGCCGGCATGCGGTCCATCCAGCGCAGCCAGATCCAGCCGGCCACCAGGCTCGCGCCGGCGAAGTCGTCGAGCAGCTGATAGGTCGGCGTCCCGCGGATGTCGCCCAGCACCCGGCTCAAGGCCAGCCGGCTCGCGCCGCCGGCCCGCACCCCGACCAGCTCCTGGGCGCGCGGGTGAGGGGGCGTGAGGTCGATCGTCACGATCTCCCGCCGCGAGGTGAGGATCTCGAAGCCGCCGACGGCCAACACCACCGGCTCACCCGTGGCTGGGGTCAGCAGGTCCCGCGCCAGGCCGGTCATGACCCAGGGCTCCTTCTGCCCGTTCGGCCAGTCGGAATCGATCGAGGTCGTGCGGCGAATCGAGTTCAGCCGCCTCGGCGGCGCAGGGCCGGCCGACTTGCGGGCGATCGGAAATGTCTCAGGCTTCGACACCGTCGTCCCCCTTAGCCGGCCACATTCTCGGCGCGAAGGCGGGGAATGTCGTCCCCCCGGCCGATCTCGCGAAGAATGTCGTCCGTATACTGACCGGCGAGCGTGGCCGGCTTGGCCTGTGTGGCCGAGCGCGACAGGGCCACCATCGGCGCCTGGCGCGGAACCTCGTCCCAGGTCGGGTCGACGACGTGGGCGATGAAGTCGCTCTCCTCGCCGAACGGAGTGTCCAGGACGAAGGCTTCGACCGGCGTCTGAGTGACCTTGACCACGCCCACGTCCTTGGCCAGCAGCTCGTCCTCCCAAGCCTGGGCGGGGCGCGCAACGAAGACCTGGCCCAGAATCTCGCTGAGCGCGCCGTCGTTCGCCTTGCGGGCCTGGTCGGTGGCGAACCGCGGGTCGTCGGAGAGCTCCGAGCGGCCGAGCGCCTCGGCCAGGCGCCGCCACTCCCGGTCCGAACCCGCGGCCACGAACACGAAGCCTTCGGCCGCGTCATAGATCCGGTAGAGCGCGTGGAAGCCGTTCATGGCGTCGTCCACCCGGGGCGGCGGTGGGCTGCCCGGGTAATTGACGCAGTAGGCGCTCATCATGTGCGCGCCCGAATTGAGCATCGAGGTGAAGAGCTCCTGGCCGCCGGCGCCACGGTCGCGCGCGTAGAGACCGAGGACGATCGCGGTTCCCACCGCCACTGCCGAGTTGCCGTCCGCCTGGGCGACCGCCTGGGTGCCGGCCGCGCCCATCCGACGCGACATGGCCTGGATCTCGGCCATCGACATCTGCACCGGCCCGGTGTCGGTCACGCCCAGGTTCGTCAGGGCGAAGCCGGCGGCCGCCCCGATCGAGGGCGCATAGGCCGGACGGTGACCGTAGGGCCCGTCGACGCCGTAGCCCGGCGCGTTCACATAGATCAGGTTCGGGTTGAGCTCGCGCAGCGACCCGTAATCCAGGCCCAGCCGCTTCATGGCGCCGGCGCGGAATCCCTGCACCACGACATCGGCCTTGGCGCAGAGCTCGCGGGCGATCTCGCGGCCCTCGGGCTTCGATAGGTCGAGGCAGATGCTTTCCTTGCCCATCATCACGCGGATGCCGCCGGTTTCCGGAAGCGCGATGATGGAGCGGATCGGATCGCCTTCCAGCGACTCGACCTTGATCACCCGGGCGCCCAGCTCGGTCAGCAGCGCGGGCCCATGCGGTGCGGCGAACTGGACCGCGAACTCGACGATGGTGACGCCTTCCAACGGCAAGCCTCGCGGCGCATCGGACGCCGGCGCTGGCCGGGGAAGGGGCGGGCTCGACCAGCCGTTCTGCAGAACCGCGGCGCGGTCCTGGTCGAGGCGGGGCGCCGAGCGCAGCCGGGCGGGCGCGCCGCCGACCTTCACGAGAGGGCCGGGCTGACGCACAGGGCCGCGCTCATCGTCGTCGAGGACGATGCTCATGCCGTCGTGCAGCAGCTGCGGGTGCTGCAGTATGCCCGCGCCCGCGCGGAAACGCTCGGCGAAGACGTCCGGGTCGGTGTCGAAGATGGCGTCCCATTCGGTGCTGGACTTGGCGCGCGCCGCCGTCAGCATGCGCGTCCAGAGCTCCATGAGCTTGTCGGGGTTGTCGAACATCGGCACGCCCTTCCATTCGGGATCCTCGAACATCCAGTCGAGGCCCAGGGCGCGCATCTTGGCCGTGAAGAGCCGCGTCGCGGTGGCGGCGAATTGCAGCCATTCGCCGTCGGACGTCAGCGGGACCAGCAGGCGCATGGTGAGGTGATGCCGCGGCCGGCCCTGGTCGTCGAAGTTGGGCGCGGGCTTCACCGCGTCGGGGAAGCGCTTGGCGAGCACGTGCTCGATCCACACCCAGGTGTCGAGCGCCAGCAGGGCGCGGGCGAAGTTGGTCTCCACATGATCGCCCAGGCCGCTCTTCTCGCGCTCGTGCAGCGCGGCGAAGATTCCGTGCAGCGCCGTCTGTGTCGCAGCAAAGCTCGCGAAGTCGACCGTGACGAAGGGGGGCCGCTTGGGCGTGGGGCTCATGCGCGAGAAGGCGTGGAAGAGCCCGACCTTGGCGTAGACCAAATGCTCGTAGCCGGGGGCGTGAGCGTACGGGCCCTTCGGGCCGAAGCCGGTGATCGAGGCGTAGACCAGCCCCGGATTCTCCACCGCAAGCGCCGCGTAGCCGAGGCCGAGCGCCTCCATGACGCCGGGCCGGAAGCTCTCGATCAGCACGTCGGCGCCGCGGGCCAGCTTGAGGATCTCGGCGCGGTCCTTCTCCGCATGGATGTCGAGCGCGACGCTCTTCTTGCCGCGCGCCCAGAACGGGAAGCCGGCCGCCTTGCGCAGCGGCGAACCGCCCGCGGGCTCGACCGCGACCACCTCGGCGCCGTAGTCGGCCAGCACCTGGCTGACCTGGGCGCCGGCTTGCGACCGGCTGAGGTCCAGCACTCGTAATCCAGCGAATGGGTCCACGCTCTTAATCTCCGCGCCGTTGCTTCCCAGGCCCTGGCGCAGAGCCGGAAAGCGGTCGCAAGTTCCAGTTTTACAGCTTCTCGAAGCCTTCGGTGCTCGCCAGAGGCGCCTCGCCGCCAAGCCGACGCGCGCATCCCCGCGGAGAGCATGCGCGGCGGCGCCGCGGCGCGCGCCCGCTCCGAGCGGAATTGCGCCGCTGTCGCCGCCGAGCGAAGAGCTCTGTGAGTGGGCAAAGAGCTACCGCTTCTCGATCGTGGATTCAACGTCTCACGCGGACATTGGGGAGCGGCCTCGCTCACAGGCATCTGTTGTTTTGCAGGGTGTGGCGCGGCCTGACCTAGCCCTTGGCGCGGGCGGGTTGATCGAATTGAATAGAGCGCAAAGCGCCAGGTTCGGGAGGATACAGGAATGGGACAGACCACCATCGTCGCCGAGGGCCTCGGCTTCCCCGAAGGCCCGATCGTATGCCCCGACGGCTCGGTGCTCGTGGTCGAGATCAAGCGCGGCACGATCACACGCTGCTGGAATGGCCGCACCGAGGTTGTGGCGAAAGTCGGCGGGGGGCCGAACGGCGCCGCCATCGGCCCTGACGGCGCCTGCTATGTCTGCAACAACGGCGGCTTTTCCTGGTTCAACCATCCCCAGCTGGGCGTCCTGCCGCACGGCCCGGCGTCGGACTATACGAACGGACGCATCGAGCGCGTGGATCTCACGACGGGCAAGGTCGAGCTGCTCTACGACCGCGTGCCGGAGGGCATGCTGTCCGGTCCGAACGACATCGTCTTCGACGCCCACGGCGGCTTCTGGTTCAGCGACCTGGGCAAGCGCTACGATCGAAGCGCCGCGCACGGCGGGGTCTATTACGCCAAGGCCGACGGCAGCGAGATCCGAGAAGTCGCCTATCCCATGGTGACGCCCAACGGCGTCGGCCTCTCTCCCGACGGCAAGCAGCTGTACGTCGCCGAGTCCAACACCGCCCGGCTGTGGCGGTTCGACATAGCGGCGCCCGGCCAGGTGGCGCCAGGTCCCGCCACGTCGCGAAGCGCCGGCCACTATGTTTTCGGCTCGCCGCATTTCCAGATCTTCGATTCCCTCGCCATCGAGGCGAACGGCAACATCGCCGTCGCCGCCGCCTACCGCGGCGGCGTCGAGGTCGTCTCCCCCGGCGGAGAAGAAGTCGAGTTCGTCCCGATGCCCGATCCGGTCACGACGAACATCGCGTTCGGCGGCGAGGACATGCGCACCGCCTATGTGACGCTCGCTGGAACCGGCCAGCTGGCGAAGGTGGATTGGGCCCGCCCCGGCCTGAAGCTCAACTACTGAGGGGGTAGGGACGCCAATGACCTCCGTGAACCTTCTCTCCATCGACCCCGAAGGCATGCGCAAGTCGGCGACCATGTCGCCGGCCATCGTGCACGGCGGGGTCGTCTATCTGTCCGGCGTCGTGCCGGTGTCCGACGCCGGCGAGCTGGTCGGCGCGAACGACGCCGGGGCGCAGGCGAGGAGCTGTCTGGATACGATCGAGCGCGTGCTGAAGGCGGCGGGATCTGACCTGGCCGGCGTCATCCGCCTGACCTGCTATGCGACCTCGAAAGAAGCGGCGCGCGCCTACATCAAGGTGCGGTCGGAGCGCGTGACGCATCGTCCCGCCGCCACGGCGGTCATGATCACCGAAACGCTGATCCCCGGCGCGATGATGGAAATTGAGGTCATCGCAGCCGTGACCAGCCAAAGCTGACGCGTGCGCGGCCGCCGACGGTGGTCGACGGCCGTCGCCAAGGTCAGACCTTTTCGGCGACCGGCCGAAGGTTGCCGGCCAGGGCGCGGCCGAGCAGCGCGACCCCGCGCTCGAGCTCGCGCTCGCTGACCTGCAGGAAGGACATTCGCAGGAACTGCTTGGCGTCGGCCAGGCTGCTGAGCTGTTCGCCGGGGCGGCAGGCGATCCCGTCGCGCGCGAGCGCCTCTCTCACCGCCGGACCGTCGACCTCGGGCGCCAGCTCCAGCCAGAAGAAGATGCCGCCGGTCGGCTTGCGGTAGGTCACGAACTTCGCGCAGCGGGCGTCCAGCGCGGCGGCCACCACGTCGCGCTTGCGCCGGTAGAGCGGGCGAACGGAATCGAGGTGAGGCTTCAGCTTGCCGTCCGCCATCCAGGCGGCGAGCGTGTGGCCGATCAACTGGCTGTGCCCCAGGTCCTGGCGCACCGAGGCCAGCACGTCGATCAGCGCCGGCGGCCCGGACATCCAGCCGGTGCGCACGCCCGGCGCCAGCATCTTGCTCATGCTGTCCGACTGGATGACGCGGCCGGTACGGTCCAGCGAGAGCAGGCTCGGCGGCGGCGGCGCGTCGTACCAGAGCTCGTAGTAGCAGTTGTCCTCGACGATGATCAGGTCGTAAGCCTCGGCCAGGGCCAGCAGGCGCTTGCGCTTCTCCAGCGACATCACCGTGCCGGTCGGCACCTGGTAGGTCGGGATGGTGTAGATCATCTTCGGGCGAACGCCCTCGGCGCGGAACGCCTTCAGCCGGGCTTCGACGGCGTCGATGTCCATGCCGTCGTCCTGGATCGGCGCAGTGCGGACGTCCGCGCCGGTCGAACGCATGTAGGCGACCATGTAGGGGAAGCTGGATTCCTCGACGATGGCGCCGTCGCCGGGGTTCAGGAAGCCGTGGGCCGCCAGCGACAGGACGTTGGCCGATCCGGCGCCCACGATCACGCCCGCGCGCCCGTGCTCGAAGCCGTCGCGCGCCTGCAGGAAGCGCGAGATCTCGTCGCGCAGGCCGGCGAAGCCGTACTCCATCTCGGCGCGGCCGCCGGGGAATCCCCAGTAACTGCAGGCGGCGACGCCCTCCTGATCGAGCACGCGCGCCTCATAGGCCTTCAGCTCTTCGAAGGGGTAGGTCTCCGGCGCCGGCATGCCCTGGTCGAAGTTGTGGGTCACCGTGGCCGCCGTATCCGGGAAGTGGCCGCGGACGCTCCGCCGGGCGCGCTCCGACATCAGGTCCTTCAGGTCCATGGGATCCTCCTCCCTATGACTGCGCGCCTTGGCGTATTCTACAGCACCGGAGCCGTCGCGGAGGTCCCCGGGCTGCGCAGCATGCAGCAGGTATGTGGGAGCTTGGAAGGGCGCAATCGCCGTATTCGCGATTTGGGAAACGCCGTAGACGTCGACGCGTCCGGAGAGCGGAGGGGGCGGCATGGAAGCTGCGGCGGTTCGCGGATTGAACCATTTGACGCTGGCCGTCTCTGACCTCGCGCGGTCGCTCCGCTTCTATCAAGAGCTCGGCTTCAAGCTGGCCGCCCACTGGCCCGAGGGCGCGTACCTGGAAGCCGGCGGGCTTTGGCTCTGCCTCTCTCTAGATCTAGCCGCCCGGACGAGCCCGCATCCGGACTACACCCACATCGCCCTGGACGTCGCCGAGGACGACTTCCCGGAACTGGCCGCTCGCATGGCGGGCGCGCGCATCTGGAAGGAGAACCGCAGCGAAGGCGCTTCGCTCTACCTCCTCGACCCCGACGGCCATAAGCTCGAACTGCACGTCGGCTCTTTGCGGTCTCGCCTGGCGCACTACCGCGCCAACCCGGTCGTCGGCCGGTGGATCACGCCCGAATGAGCGTTCGGCCGGCTTTAAAGTTCTAAGTGATTGATTTTCATGGTGGACGCGGCTGGGATTGAACCAGCGACCCCTACGATGTCAACGTAGTGCTCTCCCGCTGAGCTACGCGTCCTTGACCATGGTCCACCCGGCGGGGCCGGGGCGGGGAGCCGGGGATATAACGGGACGTTTTCGCCCGCGCAAGCGTCCGGCGGCCTCAGGCGGCGATCATGCGATCGACCTCGTGGACGATCTCGCGCAGGTGGATCGGCTTGGAGAGCACCTTGGCCCCGGCGGGCGCGCTCTCGCCGGCGGCCAGCGCCACGGCGGCGAAGCCGGTGATGAACATGATTCGCAGGCCCGGGTGCTTGGCCGCCGCCTGGCGCGCGACCTCGATGCCGTCCATCCCCGGCATGACGATGTCGGTGAGCAGCAGGTCCCAGTTTTCGTCGAGCACGGCGGCGGCCTCGTCGCCGTCGGCGCAGGCGGTAACTTCGTAGCCGGCGCGCTCCAGCGCGCGAGCGAGGAAGCCGCGCAGGGAGTCATCGTCTTCGGCGAGCAGGATCCGGGGCATTGGCTTTCGGCGCGATATTAACAATGTCGATCTGAGATCACAGCATAGCGGCTCAAGCGTAAAGGCGCGATGAACCCTTTGACCCGGCCGGGCGCTGAGCGTTGTATGCGAGCGATGACCGCGTGCGAGCCTCTCACAGCCGATGAACCCTTGGGCGCGGAGGGGGGCAAGGAGGCCTTTCGGGTCCGCCGCGCGAGCCCCGAAGGTGCCCCGCCGCCGACGCCCCTGGTGTTCGCCTCGCCGCACTCGGGCCGTCTCTATCCGGAGGACATGATGGCGGCGGCGGCGCTCGACGCCCACGCCATCCGCCGGTCCGAGGACGTGCTGGTGGACGACCTCATCGCTCTCGCGCCGGAACTGGGCGCACCCTCGATCGTCGCCCGCTACGCGCGCGCCTACATCGACCTGAACCGCGAGCCGTTCGAGCTCGACCCGGCGATGTTCGCCGACGAACTGCCGGATTTCGCCCGCGCGCGGACGGCCAGGGTGGCCGCGGGCCTGGGCGCCATCGCCCGCGTGGTGTCGGACGGCCAGGAGATCTACGCCCGCAAGCTCACCTTCGCCGAGGCGCGCGTGAGGATCGAGCAGGCGCACCGTCCCTATCACGCCGCCTTGGAAGAGCTGGTCCGCGAGGCCCACAAGGCGCACGGCTTCGCCATCCTGATCGACTGGCATTCCATGCCCTCGGCGGCGGCCAGGGCCGGTCGCGACCGGCCGAGCGATTTCGTCATGGGCGACCGCTTCGGCGCCTCCTGTTCGGGCGCGCTGACCGCCAAGGTGGAGCGGGAGCTGGAGTCTTTCGGCTATCGCGTGGCGCGCAATTCGCCCTACGCCGGCGGTTACACTACCGAGCACTACGGCCGCCCGGTCCGGCGCACCCACGCCCTGCAGATCGAGATCAACCGGGCGCTCTATCTCGACGAGGTCGCGCTGGAGCCCACGTCCGGTTTCGCCAGGCTCAAGGCCGACCTGGACCGGCTGACCGCCACGCTCGCCGCCGCCGACTGGAGCGCGCTGCAGGCGTAGATCTCTTCGCCCTCTCCCTCCCGGCTTCGCCGGGGGAGAGGATGTTCCGGCCAAAAAAAAGCCGCGCCTCAAGGGCGCGGCAGTTCATAGGGAGGAAACGCCCAGGAAGGGCAGAGACGTCAGCGACGCCTCGCATCTCTGTTATAGGGTGCAATGCACAACGGAGCAAGCCCAACAGCATTAAATTTTGCTCACTCCGTTACCGGTGCGACTAAAAACAGTGGAATCTAAAGGACTTGCAGTTACGTCCAACTCGCCTATATCGCTGCGCTGCACAATGACCCTAGCTGGGCTTGGGCGCATTCGCCGCTGCGGCGAGGGCGAAACCAACTGGCGGGGCCGCTTCGCCTCGCCTAAAAGCCCGCCTTCCGCCGTTCGGGATCCGCTCGCCCCATGTCGCTCCGAAACATCGCCATCATCGCCCACGTCGACCATGGCAAGACCACACTCGTCGACCAGCTGCTCGCCCAGTCCGGGGTGTTCCGCGCCAACGAGGCGACGGTCGAGCGGGCCATGGACTCCAACGACCAGGAGCGCGAGCGCGGCATCACCATCCTGGCCAAGTGCACCAGCGTCCTGTGGCGCGGCAAGGCCGGCGAGACCCGCATCAACATCATCGACACCCCCGGCCACGCCGACTTCGGCGGCGAGGTGGAGCGGATCCTCGGCATGGTGGACGGCTGCGTCCTCTTGGTCGACGCCGAGGAAGGCGTCATGCCGCAGACCAAGTTCGTGCTCGGCAAGGCGCTGAAGATGGGGCTTCGACCCATCCTCTGCCTCAACAAGGTCGACCGGCCGCACGCCGATCCCGACCGGGTGCTGAACGACGCCTTCGACCTGTTCGCCGCCATGGGCGCCACCGACGAGCAGCTCGACTTCCCCCACATCTACGCCTCGGGGAAGAACGGCTGGGCGACGATGGACCTGGCGCAGCCGAACGACAACCTGGCCCCGCTGTTCGACCTGATCGTCGACCACGTGCCGCCGCCGAAGGCCGAGGCGCGCAAGGCCGAGCCCTTCCAGATCCTCTCGGTGCTGATCGAGAACGACCCCTTCCTCGGCCGCCTGCTGACCGGCCGCATCGAGAGCGGCAAGGCCGTCCCCGGCCTGGCGATTCATGCGCTCAGCCGCGACGGCAAGGAGATCGAGCGCGGCCGAATCACCAAGGTGCTGGCTTTCCGGGGCCTGAAGCGCCAGCCGATTGAGGAGGCCGAGGCGGGGGACATCGTCGCCATCGCCGGCCTAGCGAAGGCCACGGTGGCCGACACCCTTTGCGCCATGGAGGTGTCCGAGGCGCTGCCGGCCCAGCCGATCGATCCGCCGACCATCTCGATGACGGTCTCGGTCAACGACAGCCCGCTCGCCGGCCGCGAAGGCGACAAGGTGCAGAGCCGGGTGATCGCCGCGCGCCTGTTCAAGGAAGCCGAATCGAACGTCGCTATCCGCGTCGCCGAGACGTCCGAGAAGGACGCCTACGAAGTCGCCGGCCGCGGCGAACTGCAGCTGGGCGTGCTGATCGAGGGCATGCGCCGCGAGGGCTTCGAAGTCTCCATCAGCCGCCCGCGGGTGGTGTTCCAGCAGGACCCGGAGACCGGCGAGAAGCTCGAGCCGATCGAAGAGGTGATGATCGACGTCGACGACGAGTTCACCGGCATCGTCATCGAGAAGCTGTCGGCGCGTAAGGCCGAGCTGAAGGACATGGGCCCATCCGGCGCCGGCAAGACCCGCATAAGCCTGATGAGCCCGTCGCGCTCGCTGATCGGCTACCAGGGCGAATTCCTGACCGACACCCGCGGTTCCGGCGTGCTCAACCGCGTCTTCTCGCACTACGAGCCCTACAAGGGCGCGATCGACGCCGGCCGCAAGGGCGTGCTGGTCTCCAACTCCGACGGCGAGACCGCGGCCTATGCGCTGTGGAACCTGGAGGAGCGCGGGACCATGTTCGTCGGCGCCGGCGAGAAGACCTACCAGGGCATGATCATCGGCGAGAACAGCCGCGCCGACGACCTCGACGTCAACCCGATGAAGGCCAAGCAGCTGACCAACGTCCGCGCGTCCGGCAAGGACGAGGCGATCCGCCTCACCCCGCCGCGCCGGCTGACGCTGGAGCAGGCGATCGCCTACATCGAGGACGACGAACTGGTCGAGGTGACGCCCAAGTCGATCCGCCTGCGCAAGCAGGTGTTGAACCCCAGCTTCCGCAAGAAGCGGGTGAAGGAAGACGCGTAGGGCGCGCCGAACGCCGCCTCAGTCAGCTTCGCTGATAGCTCCCCCGCAAGCGGTGGAGCATCGGCCCAGATCCTCCATCGCGCAGCGGTGGAGGCGGATCGGCGCGTAAGCGCCGAGACGAAGGGGGCGTTAGGTCAGCGCCCCATGCCAGGCGTCACGGAGGGCGGATCGAGTCGTCCTGCATTCGTGAGAATGCTGGAACCCCTTAAGGTCCATGGCGAAATTGAAGCTCTGGCGTTCGGCTTGCTCAAGGACGGCCCGCAGCGCCGCCGCAGATCGGTCGCGCCGCCGGCGCGATCCTTGACCCAGCCGAACGCCAGAGCACACTTGCCGCCGTGAACTTAAGGGTCGCTCCGTCGCGGTGATCCTGCGGTCATGACTGCAGCTCGCCCAATGTCGCCTTCCCGGTAACAGTCCAATGGCCGCTTCCGGACCCATGTCGGACATTGTGCTTGTGACGGAAACACGACGTTGCGGAAAGAATTCCCGCGCGACGTTTTGAACGTTGATGTCACGAACAAAGCCGAAAGAGGGACAGATAGGATGAGGGCGCAAACGAAGTGTTCACTGGCTAACGCGTTTGCCGGCGGCGTCGGGGCCATCGGTCTGCTCGCCTCATCCGGCGCGGCCGCCGCGCAATCCCTCGATCGCCGGTTCAGCGGACCGCTCGCCAACGAGATCCAGGTCGCCGCAGAGAAGCAGGCGCAGCGCCTTGTCGCCCACCCGGACATCGTTGCGCTGCGGCCGCAGCTCGAAGCGATCTTGCGGGAGGTTCCAGCGGCGAAGCTGCCGGATGGCGAGAAGCAGATTGGCCATTCGATCGACTTGTGGACGATGGCCATCGCCGTTCGCGAGACTAGCGCCGATACGTCGCGTCCGATGATCCTGTGGCGGCTGGACAACTCGCCGCATAGCTGGTTCGGACATACCCAACCCGGCATGGCCGCCGCTGGCGAGAATCCCGACCATATCTATCGCGGCGGGTTCCTGGATGGGGATTCGACGTACGAGGTGAGCGGCAGGTTCGGCGCTAATCGCCCCGTGCAGTTTAGCCTCGAAGTCTATCAGGGCGGCCCCGCCGCCACTGTTCTGAAGCCGCAAACCGCGTCTACGCCCGACCTTGGCAATCAGGTGTCGTTCCTTGCCGATAGGGACATGGAGATCGCGCCGGACGGCAGCTTCACGATCACGATCGGTCCCGAAGCCGGGGCGACCCAGCACAATCACATGAAGCTGGCGCGCGGCGCGATGACCCTCACAATTCGCGACGTGCTGTCGAACTGGAGTCAGGACCCGACCAGCGTTTCGATCAGACGGGTCGCAGGCCCGGAGCGCCCGCCGTTGAGCGAGCGCGACCTCGTGGACCGGCTCAAAGTGGATCTGCCCGCCTATGTGCGCTTTTGGAGCAACTTCAACACCAAATTCCTGGGCGGAATCAGGGAGAACGAACTGGCCGGGCCGGTTCCGCGTGACGGCGGCTGGGGCTATCTCGCGGCGACACGCTTCAACCTTGCCGACGATGAAGCGATCGTCATTACGACCACCAATGCTGGCGCAGCCTATACCGGCTTCCAGGTCACCAATCCCTGGATGGTGATGCCGGGCGACGCGCGGAAGGCGACGCTGAGCCTGAACAAGACGCAGGTCGCAGCCAACCCGGACGGAAGCGTCACCTATGTGCTGTCGCGCAGCGACCCGGGCATCGCCAACTGGATCGACACCGGTGGGCTGCGCCAGGGCTTTGGGCTGCTGCGCTGGCAGGCTGTGCCGGAAGGCGCCGATCCCAAGGCGATGGTCCGCCAGTTCAAGGTGGTGAAGCTGTCCGCGCTCGCTGAAGCCGTGCCGGCGTCGACGCCACGACTGAATGCCGCCGGCCGCCGCGCGCAAATCGCCAAGCGGGCGGCGGACTATGATCTACGACTGGGTACGCCCATCAGCATGGAGAAGCGATAGAGGCGACCCGATCGGTTTACCCGTCTCATCGAAACCCAATCCTCAGGGGTCCAGCTCTTGGCGCCGTCGTTGAAGTCCCACATGCCGAGGAACTCCAACGCGTCGCCCGAGCCACGCGCGACGGCGACCGGCTTCCACCCCGAAGCGACGTTTCGGACGTCTGATTGTCGGCCCTCACGCGCAGAACCTAGCCCGATTGACTCCGCTGCGCGGCCGGGAGGAGCTCACAGCTACGCCCGCCGCACACTCGTGATCGGAACTGGCCGCACCAGCATCTCGCCCTTCATCGATCCCTCGCCTCTGTTGGGATCGACCGGCAGCACGAGGATCTTGCGGACCACCTCCATGCCCTCGGTCACGTGGCCGAAGGCGGCGAAGCCGGGCTGTTTGGCGTCGGCGTCGAGATAGGTCTGCTCGCCGATGCAGATGAACCAGTCGGCCTGAGCCGTGCCGGGCGCGTGCCGGCCCATGGCGATGGTCCCGTCCACGCAGCTCAGGCCGGTCTTCAGCGTGCTCTCGTGGGCGATCGGGGGCAGCACCTTCTTCGGGTCGTTCTGCAGCCCGCCCTGGACCAAGCCGTAGTCGTCGGTGGTGGCGTTGGGCGGCCGGGAGGCGCGGTAGAAGCGCGCGCCGTCGTAGAGCCTGCGGTCGACGTAGCGCAGGAAGTTGGCGCTGGTGATGGGCGCGCGCCTGGTCGCCAGCGCGATGACGATCCGCCCGAGCGGCGTGGTCAGGGCGACGGGCGTGACCTCGGCCGCCGCAGGTCCGGGCTGGGCCAGGGCCGGAGGCGCGGAGAGGGCGGCGGCGAGCGCGAGGAGGTCGCGGCGGCTGAGCGGGGACATCCTTAGACCTTAGCGCCAGAAGTGGAAGGCGCGCCACCCGTCGGCGATCGCCAGCGGCTCCAGGCCGAACGCGAGGCTGAGCCGCCCCGCCGCGCCGAACAGAGCGCCGCCGAAGCCCGGCAGCATGAACACCGCGAGCAGCAGCAGCACCATGGCCACGCCCTCCGCTCGGCGGATGTAGGGCGCAACGCCCTGCGGCAGGAAGGGGCGCAGGGCGTTGAAGCCGTCGAGCCCCGGGATCGGCAGGATGTTCAGGATCAGCGCCATCGCCTGGAGGAAGGCCAGCATGCTGAGGGCTGGGAAAAGGGCGCCCTCGGCTCCGGCGTTTTCCCAGACGCGCAGCCCGCTCGCCAGCACCACGAGGATCGCCAGCGTCGCCGCCGGGCCCGCGAGCGAAGCGGCCGAGCGCCAGGCGCGGCTGCGCATCAGGTCCGGCCGCAGGTAGACGGCGCCGCCCGGTAGCGCGATCCCGCCCAGCACCAGGACGATCAGCGGCAGCACCAGGCTGGTCCCGATGTCGCCGTAGCGGCGCGGATCGAACGCCAGATAGCCCTTCTGCGCCACGGTATGGTCGCCGCCGAGGTAGGCCACCGCGGCATGGCTGAACTCGTGGGCCATCACGCTCAGCACCCAGCCCAGCATGATGAAGGCGAAGGTGAGGGGGCCCGCCGCCGTTTCCGCTCTCGCCAGCAGAACGGCCATCGCGCCCCAGGCGAGCAGCAGCATCAGGCCAAGCGCATTGGCGGGGCGCGGCGATTCGGACGCAGGCGGGGTCTGGACGGCTTCGGTCACCTGCCGCAAAGGTGGGCGCGCCGGCCGCAGCGGTCAATGCGTCGCCACACAAGCGGCCAAGTCCGCGGCCATGGGTCCGCTCGCAGACTTCAGCCGTGCGAGCGCGTTCTGACCGCAAGACCGGATCCACTGTGGAAAGCGCTCCAGAGACCAGTCCTTTGCCCACCGAAGACGACAACCCCTACGCCCGCCCCTCGGCCTGGCCGAAGATGCCCCAGGCGCCCTTCCGCATCGGGCCGCTGCCGAAAGCCGCTGGGCCCGCCCCGCAGCCCGCTGCCCCGCAACCGGCGCCGCAGCCCGCCGCGCCCGCGGCAGAGGCGCGGCCCAACGTACTGACGGCGCCGCGCCCGCAGAACGTGCTGAGCGGCGGCGCCTCTCCGGCCTTCTTCGGCGCGGGCGCGATGGGCGGCGTGGTGGGCGGCCAGGCCGCGCCTCAGGCCGCTCCCTCTGCGCCGACGGGAGCGGTGCGGCCGATGACGGCGCCGGCGCCCGCCGCGACGCCAAGCGTGGCCGCCCCAGCTCCAGCCGCTGCGCCGCGGCCCGAGCCGCCGCCCAAGGAGGTCGCCGAGGTCGAGGTGATCGCCCGCCGCCGCGCGCCGGAACCCACGACGGAGGCGGTCCAGCCGCCGCCTGTCGCCCCGGCGGAGACCGAAGCGCCGTTCATCCCGCCGCAGGGCGTGCTGAAGCCGCGCCGCAAGACACCCGACCGCAAGCCCTGGATCTTCGCTGGGCTCGCTGCGGCGGCGATCGCGGCGGGCGTCGCCGCCGTGCTGGAGAGCCGCACGCCGTCGCCCGCTCCAGCGGCGCCCGTGGCGAGCGCTCCTGCGTCGCCCGTTCAGCCGCGGGCCGCCGCGCCCGAGCCGGAAACGGCGGCGCCCGCGCCGCCTGCAACGGCCGCAGCCGAAGCCGCCCTCCCGCCGGCCGCGACGCCCACCCCGGCTCCGCGGCGGGTCGCATCCGCCCCGTCTCGCCCGGCGCGCCGCGCCGCCGCGGCGCCGCTCCCGGTCGAGGCCGCGCCGGCCGCGACCCCGGAGGCGCCGGCCGCTGCGCCCACGCTGGCGGTTCCGCCGCCTGCGGCCGCCCCAACTCCGGCCCCGGCTCCGGCGGTCGAGCTGCCCCCCGTACCGCGGCGCCCGCCGACGCCGACCGATCCCAACGCGCCGATCCAGATCCGGCCGCGAGGGGAGTAGGCGCGGACCCGCGCCGCCGGGCCGCGCATTAGGACGGCGATCGTCAGCGGCAGGAGGGCCAGTCGATGCGTCTGAAGAACAAGGTCGCGATCGTCACCGGCGGCGCAAGCGGCATCGGCCTCGCCGTCGCGGTCCGCTTCGCCGCCGAGGGCGCAAAGGTGGTGGTCGCCGACCTCGACAGGGCGAAGGCCGAGGCGGCGGCGGGGGAGATCTCGCCGGACGCGTTCGGCGTCCGCTGCGACGTCGCCTCCGGCGCTGACGTCGAGGCCGCCTGCGCTGCGGCGCTGGAGCGGTTCGGCGGACTGGACATCGCCGTCAACAACGCCGGCCTGATGACCTTCACCCCGCTCGCCGACCTTACCGAGGACGAGTGGCTGAAAGTGCTGAAGGTCGACCTGCTGGGGGCCTTTCACTTCACGCGCCAGCTCCTGCGGCGCGGGAAGGGCGGCGCGGTGGTCAACATCGCCAGCGTGCATGCGGTCGAGACCACGGCCAACGTCGCTCCCTACGCCGCCGCCAAGGCCGGGCTGCTGTCGCTGACCCGCTCGACCGCGATCGAGGGCAAGGCGCAGGGCCTGCGCGCCAACGCCATACTGCCGGGGGCGATCGATACGCCGATGCTGTGGAGCAACCCCAACCTGAAATCGGGCGCCGAGACCCTGGACCGGGCCGACGTCGGCCAGCCGGAGCACATCGCCGCCGCCGCCGTCTTCCTGGCGTCGGACGAAGCGGCTTTCGTCACCGGCGCCGCGCTCAACGTCGACGGCGGCCGGCTGGCGAAGCTTTAGGGGCGGCTGACGCGACTTCCTCTCCCACGACGTGGAAGGGTTTGGCATATATATCGTGTAGCGATATATATGCCGCGTCCTCCCGCCGATCCCGGGGAACGATGCCCGGCCTCGTCGATTTGGGCGCATGCCCCCCGGCGTGCAGAGCCCAAACCGGCCGACGCGCGGGAGGCTCCATTCCAGGAGTGAGTCGATGATCACCCTCCCCGATCTGCCGTACGCCTATGACGCGCTCTCCCCGACCATGTCGGCGGACACGCTGCACGTTCACCACGACAAGCATCATGCCAAGTACGTCGAGACCGCCAACAAGCTCGTGGCCGAGGCCGGCCTCGAAGGACGGTCCGTCGAAGAGATCGTCGCCGAGGCCGAGCGCCGCGGCCTGACCAAGCTGTTCAACAACGCCGCCCAGGCCTGGAACCACGCCTTCTTCTGGACCTGCATGACGCCCTCGCGGCGTGATCCCGGCGGCGAGCTGATGGCGGCGATCGAGACGTCGTTCGGCGGCCTCGCCCAGCTCAAGGAGCGCTTCGTGCAAGAAGGCGCCGACCACTTCGCGTCCGGCTGGGCCTGGCTGGCGGCCGACGGCTCGGACCTCGTGGTGCTCAGCACCCACGACGCCGGCACCCTGGCGCACGATCGCCGCACGCCGCTTTTGGTCTGCGATGTGTGGGAGCACGCCTACTACCTGGACTACAAGCAGGACCGGAAAAGCTTCATCGAGCGCTGGTTCGACGGCCTGGCGCACTGGGAGTTCGCTGAAGGGCAGTTCGCCGCCGCCCGGGGCGCGCGCGAGGCCTGGACCTTTCAGCAGGCGGCCTGACGCCAAAAGCGGCCCTGTTCTCGCCGACCGACAGACCGGCTGGGACAGGCCGGCTGGGACAGGGCCGCTCGGCGTCCTATCTATCGCGGCGCGATCAATTCTTCCTCCTCCGGCTTGATCGGCCGGGTTGAGCGATTAGGGTCGCCAGCGCGTTTGGGGGGCGAAGCAGCGCGTTGCCGACGGGGTCTGATTTTCAGAATTTTCTGCGTGAGCACGTCCGTTCGGTCTGGGCGGTCGAGCTGCTGCTCCTGTTGCGGCGCGATCCTGGCCGCTGCTGGCGCCCTGACGAACTGGTCAGCGAGCTGCGCGCCAGCACCACCCTCGTGGTCGACAATCTGCGCCGCTTCGAGCAGAGCGGACTCGTCGCGCCGGAGGCGGACCGCTTCCGCTACGCGCCAGCCAGCCCGGTTCTCGACGCCCTCTGCGCGCGGCTGGAGGCGGCCTACCGTGAGCGCCCCGTGACCATCATCAACATGATCGCCAAGCCGGCGGACCCGCTTCAGTCCCTGGCCGACGCCTTCAAATTCAAGGGAGGCGACAAGTGACCGAGATCGCGCCAGCAGCCGTCTATTCCCTCTGCCTGGCCACCAGCGCGGTCTGCGCCGGCCTCCTGCTGAGGGCCTACCTCCGCTCCCGCACCAGGCTGCTGCTCTGGACGGCGCTCAGCTTCGTGTGCCTGGCGATCAACAACATGTTCCTGGTAGGCGACTTGGTCTTGTTCCCCGACGTAGACCTCTGGCCGGCGCGGCAGGCGGCGGCGGTCGCGGCGGTCGGGGTTCTCCTCTACGGCTTCATCTGGGAGGCCGAGGGATGATCGACCGCCTCGGCCTCATCGCCTTCATGGCCGGCGCCGTGACGGTCGGCTACCTGGTCGCCGCCGCCTTTTTCCTGAAGTTTTGGCGGCGCACGGGCGACAGCCTGTTCGCCGCCTTCGCCGCCGCCTTCGCCCTGCTGGCCGCGAACCAGGCCGCGCCCGTGCTGTTCGGCGTCTCCGACGAGGCGCTGGGCGGGGTCTATCTGCTGCGGCTAGCCGGCTTCCTGCTGATCATCTTCGCGATCCTGCGCAAGAACATGCGGGGCGGGTAGGGCGTCGAACGCCCCCTCAGTCCGCTTAGCGGACAGCTCCCCCGCTGCGCGGCGGAGCATCTTCGGCCCAGATCCTCCACCGCCACGCGGGGAGGTGGATCGACGCGTAGCGGCGAGACGGAGGGGGCGTTCAGGCGCGGCCCAAAAGCGGCGCCGTCAGCCTGGCGCGGACGCCGCGGGGCGTTGGATCGTAGGCCATCTGGGCGCCCAGGCTTTCCGCCATGGCGCGGATCACCCGCGACCCGAGCCCGGTGCCCTGCGCCGCCTCGCCCGCGGCCAGACCGCGGCCGTCGTCTTCGACGGTGAGGCGAAGCGAGCCCTTGTCGGCGCGCACCAGAGCGATCCGGACCTCGCCGTCCTCGCCCGGGCCGTAGGCGTACTTGCAAGCGTTGGTGACGAGCTCGTTGACGATCACCCCAAGCGACACGGCCCGGTCGGTGTCGAGCAGTATGGGCTCTGCGGTCAGGCTCAGCCGGGCGCCCAGCGCGCCGCCCCAGCTTTCCTGCAGCTCGCGCACCAGGGCGTCCAGATAGGCCGCCATATCGACGGTCTGGACGTCGTTCGAGGTGTAGAGCCGCCGGTGGATCTGGCCGATGGCTTCGATCCGCCGCTGGGTGTCCTCCAGCGCAGTGCGCGCCGCGCCGTCCTCGATTCCCGCAGCTTGCAGCTGAACCAGGGCGGAAACGAGCTGCAGGCTGTTGGCCACGCGGTGATTCACCTCGCGCAGCAGGGCTTCCAAGCGCTGGTTGCCGGCGCGCAGCGCCTCCTCGGCCTCGGCCGCCTTTCGCCGCAGCTGCACCTGGTTCAGCGCGTGGGTGAAGGCGGTGTCCAGCAGGTCGAAGAACTCCTCGCCGACCACCTTGACCACGTAGTCGGACGCCCCCGCCTTCAGGGCGGCGACCGCGACCCGCGTCTCGTCCGCCCCCGTCACATAGACGATGGGGGGCGGGTCGCCGAACTCCGACAGCATGGCGGTGAGGGTCTCGAAGCCGCCCAGGCCCGGCATGTAGTGGTCGAGGGCGACCACGTCGAAGCTCTGCTCGCGCACGAGCGCCAGGCCCTCGAGCCCGCCGGCGGCGAGCGTCACCTCGTAGCCGCGCCGTACGAGGGCGCGGGACACCAGGCGTCGCAGCCCTTCGTCGTCGTCGATGTAGAGGACGCGGCGGGGCTGGTCGCTCAAGCCTCGGCCTCGGGCACCTGGATGACCGAGAGGAACAAGCCGAGCTGCCGGATGGCGTCGGCGAAGCTCTCGTAGTTGACGGGCTTGGTGATGTAGACGTTGCAGCCGAGGTCGTAGCAGCGCTGGATCTCGACCTTGTCGTCGGTTGTGGTCAGCACGACCACCGGCGTGCGGCGGAGCTTCTCGTTCGACTTGATGTCGGAAAGGATCTCCGTGCCGCTCATGTCCGGCAGGTTGAGATCGAGCAGCACCAGCGCCGGGCCGTTCAAGGCTGGGCCGCTCTCGTCATTGTGCAGATAGGCGAGCGCCGAGCCGCCGTCCGTGAAGTGACGGATGTCGTTCATGATCCCGGCGCGACGAATGTTGCGCTCGATCAGGCGGGCGTGGCCCTCGTCGTCCTCGACCATGACGATGGTGACGTGACGGGAGTCGTTCATGCGGCGGCCGCTTCGATACTCAAACTTGCCGGCAGTGAAACCCGGAACGTCGCGCCCTCGTCAAGCGCGGAGTCGACGGTGACCGTGGCGCCGAGGCGATAACCCAGGGTGCGGACGTGCGCCAAGCCGATGCCTTCGCCAGGCTGATCCTGCGCGCCAGACCGGCGGAACAGGTCGAAGATGCGGCTGTGGTCCTTGGGATCGACGCCGCGGCCGTTGTCGACCACCTCGACGATGACGCGTTCGCCGCGGCGCTGGGCGCGGAGCTCGATCAGGCCGGCGCGGCCGGGCTTCAGGTATTTGAGCGCGTTCTCGATCAGGTTGGAGAAGATCTGCTCCAGCGCCAGCCGATCGCTGACCACGAAGGGCAGGTCCGGCGCGATCTCGATCGCGGCGCCCAGCTCGTCCGCCCGATGCTTCACCGAGCCCACCACGCCCTGGAGCAGGGCGCTAAGGTCGATCCGTTCGGGCGCGAGCACGCGGCGGCCTTCGCGCGAGAGCCGCAGGATGGCGTTGATCAGCCGGTCCATCTTCTGGGTCGAGGCGCGGATGAAGCGCAGCGACTCCGGCAGGTCGCTGGTCACCGCCAGCTTAGCGTCGGGGGCGAGAAGCTGCGGCGCCTCGGCCTCGACCTTCTCGACCAGTTCCGTGAGCGGCTTGGCCGCGGCCTCCAGTTCGCTGGTGAAGCCCATCACATTCACCAGCGGCGAGCGGAGGTCGTGGGAGACGATGTAGGCGAAGCGCTGGATTTCCTCGTTGGCGCGGCTGAGCTCGGCTGTGCGGTCGGCGACCTCTTCCTCCAGATGCTCGTTCAGCCGGCTCAGTTCGTCGCGCGAGCGGGCGAGATCGCGGGTGTAGCGCCAGATGATCCAGAGCGAGCCTATGGCGATGCCGATGGTGACCAGGGCGGCGGCCACGATCAGGCCGATCAACTGTCCGATTGAGCTCAGCCGCTGGCGGTCGCGCTTGACGAGCTTGGCCGCCTCGTCCTTGGACATCTCTCCGGTCAGAGCGCGGATGTTGCGGGTGTCGCGAACGGCCGCATCCTGGGCGAAATTGGCCGCCGCCGACCGGCCGTGGGTGACGGAGCGCCGCGCCACGGCGATCTGTTCGCGCATCAGGACTTCGGCGGCCCGCACCCGCGCTTGCTGGGTCGGGTTGTCGCGGGTGAGATCTCCGATCCGCTGCAATGCTGGCGGTAGCGCCGATGCGGTCTCCTCGAAGACGCGAACGAAGCCCGGGTCCGAAGAGAGCAGATATCCGCGGCGCGCCGTCTCCATCCGCTCGTTGAGCACGCGGTAGTCGGAGATCGCGTCCTGCACCTTGTAGGTGTGGGCCACGCGGCTGGTGAACGTCAGGTTCCGCTGCATCACCACCACGCCGGCGAGCCCGATGCCCATCAGCAGCAGAAAGCCCGACACGACGGCGCCCAGCACCAACACGTTGGCGGTGCGGTCGGAAAGCTTAGCCATGGGGATGGAACTCAGAACAGGCCAGGAAGGATCCCGGCCGCCGCCAGCGCCAGGACCACGACGACCAGGATCAGCCCTGCACGTGGACGGCCGCCCAGCAGCCGCTCGTTGGGCGGCCGCGGCGGGGCGCGACGGCTCTGCAGCTCGCGCGCCTTACGGTAGCGGCGAAGATCGGTGACCCGCGGATCCTCCTGACGGCGCGGCATCGGCCCCCGGACTCCTCTAGAGCACGATGCGATCAGGCGGCTCCGCCTGATCGTTGAATCGTGCTCTAGCGTCAAAGGTTGGAGCGCGTTGTGACCGCAAAACCGGCCTCCACTTTTGCGCAACGCGCTCTAGGACGCGAGCTTCTCGAGCTCGGCTTCGGCGATGTCCTCGTTCGAGTACACGTTCTGGACGTCGTCGTCGTCCTCCAGCGCCTCGATCAGCTTCATCAGCGTCGCGGCGGCGTCCCCGGTCGCAGGCGTCAGCGACTTCGGCCGCCAGACCACGCCGGTCGACTTCGGTTCGCCGAGCGCCCCCTCGAGCGCCTGGGCCACTTCCGACAGCTGTTCGAACGCGGTGTAGATGGTATGGCCGTCCTCGTCGGACTCGACGTCGTCAGCGCCGCCTTCGATCGCGGCCTCCATCACCTTGTCCTCGGATCCGGCCGCCGCGGGATAGACGATCTGGCCGACGCGATCGAACATGAAGCTCACCGAGCCCGTCTCGCCGAGGTTGCCGCCGTTTTTGCTGAAGATGGCGCGGACGTTGGCGGCCGCCCGGTTGCGGTTGTCGGTCAGCACCTCGACGATCACGCCCACGCCGCCGGGGCCGAAGCCCTCGTAGCGGATCTCCTCGTAGGTCTCGGCGTCCCCGCCCTGCGCCTTCTTGATGGCGCGGTCGATGACGTCCTTGGACATCGACTCCGCTCTGGCGTTGGCCACCGCGAGCCGCAGCCTGGGATTCATCGCCGGATCGGGCATCCCGGTCTTGGCCGCCACGGTGATCTCGCGCGACAGCTTGGAGAAGAGCTTCGAGCGGGCCGCGTCCTGGCGGCCCTTGCGATGCATGATGTTCTTGAACTTAGAGTGTCCAGCCATGTCCGTTCGGCGGTCGAAAAAGGTGTCGGCTGCTTCTACCCTTCGGTTGGCCGGTGCGGAACCCCCGCCGGACGCGCGGGTTAGGCGGGTGGGCGCAGCGGCGAAGGTTCAGGCCATGGTCGAGCAGACTTACGAAGACTATGACGAGGTGCTGCCGGAAGAGCCGAACGGCGAACTGGTCCAGTGGATGCAGCCGCGCCCGATGAGCTTCGGCGCGAGCGCGATCGCCCTGGCTGCGGCGGGCGGCTTCGCGCTCGGCCTGGCGGCGGCGCTGATCGCCGTCGGCGTCGCGCGGATGTCGGAAGACGAGCACCGCTTCGCCCTGCCGTTCCGGCGGCGACTGGCGGAGTAGGCCCTCTCCCTTAGAACGCCCCCTCAGTCAGCTTCGCTGACAGTTCCCCCGGTATGCGGTGGAGCATCTTCGCGCCGGGATCCTCCACCGCGCAGCGGAGGAGGCGTTTCGCGCCTCACCCGACCGCGCACTCGATGCGGGCGATTTCCCCGCCCGTCAGCCGGAACACCGCGTCCTGGGGCGCGTCGTGCGCCATCATCGCCTCGGCCCGCAGGCCTGCGTACAGTCCACGCAGCACGCGGCCCGACACCCCATGGCTGACGGCGATCACCCGCCGCTCGCCCTCCGGCGGCAGGCCGGCCAGCCAGCCGCCGAGCCGCCCGCAGACCTCGGCGTAGGTCTCGCCGGTCGGCGCGTCGAACGCCCAGTTGCTGGCGGCGAAGGCCGGAGCGGCCTGGGCCAGCTCGGCGCGCAGGCGGCCGTCCCATGGGCCCCAGCTCAGCTCGATCAGCCGCGGCTCCGGCTCGATCTGCGTGATCCCCAGCCGCTCGGCGATGATCTCGGCGGTCCGCAGCGTCCGCCCGAGCGGGCTGGCGGCGATGCGCCAGCCGCCGGCGTCGCCGATCAGCGCTCCGAGCCCGCGCGCCACGGCTTCCGCCTGCCGTCGGCCAAGCTCGGTAAGCGGCGAATCCACATGGCCCTGCAGTCGCCGCTCGCGGTTGAACTCCGTCTCGCCGTGCCGGACCAGATAGATCATGGCCCGTGCAATCGCCCGCCCGCGCGCCGAGCGCAACCCGCCCCGCCTGGACAGGCGTCGGCCGGTCGCCTCATCCTGCCCCGATGAAGAGGACAGCATGACTCGCGCCTTGGTTCTGAGCTGCGGCGGACCCGTGGGCGTCGCCTGGCAGAGCGGCCTCCTCGCCGGCTTCGCCCGGGGCGGGGTCGATCTGGGCGTGGCGGACTACATCCTCGGCACCTCGGCCGGCGCGGTCGTCGGCGCCAGGCTGGCCGCAGGCGTCCCCGCCGCGGAGCTCGCCGAGCCGTTCGTCGAGGCCTCGCCGGCGCAGGCCTTGCGTCCGTTCCGCGCCTCGACGGCGATCTCTGCGCAGATGGCCGCGCTCCGTGAAGAGACCCAGACGGGTCAACGCAATCCCGCTACCGTGCGGCGCGAGCTGGGCGCGCTCGCCCTCGCCGCTCCGACCATGCCCGAGGCGGAGTTCCTGACCTTGATCGCGGAGGCCTTGCCGGGAGTTTCCCACTCCGGCTGGCCGTCGGAGCGCTTCGCCTGCGCCGGCGTGGATGCGGGCGATGGGGCCTTCCAGCTGTGGGACGCGGCCTCCGGCGTGGACCTGCTGCCGGCGGTGGCGGCGAGCTGCGCCGCTCCGTGCGTCTTCCCGCCGGTGGCGATCGACGGACGCCGCTACATGGACGGAGGGGCGCGGTCGCTCGCCAACGCCGACCTCGCGGCCGGCCACGACCTGATCGTCGTCGTCTTCGTCGAGTCGCCCGCCCGCCCGGCCTGGGCCCAGGCGCGCCTGGCCGAAGACGTCCAGATGCTGCAGGAAAGCGGCTCGACCGTGGTCACCATCACGCCCGAAGACGCCGCCGCCGAGGCCGTCGCCGACCTGATGGACCTCGCCCGCCAGCCGCCCGCCGCGCGCGCGGGCCTCGACCAAGGCCTCGCCCAGGCGGAGATCCTGAAGGCGATCTGGGGATAGGTCCGAACGCCCCCTCAGTCGGCTTCGCCGACACCTCCCCCGCTGCGCGGTGGAGCATCTCCAACCCAGATCCTCCACCGCGCAGCGGGGGAGGTGGATCGCGCGAAGGCGCGAGACGGAGGGGGCGTTTCGCTGAGCGCCTTGGCGCTCAGCTCACGAACTTGCGCACCGCGGCGATCACCTGGTCCTGGTCTTCCTCGCTCAGGTAGGGGTGCATCGGCAGGCTGATGACCTTCCCGGCCTTGGCGCCGGTGACCGGCAGGCCGCCAGGGGCGATGGGGTAGCCGGAATAGACCTGCTGTTGATGGATCGGGATCGGGTAGTAGACGCCCGTGGGAACGCCTTCGGCGCGCAGGGCGGCGGCCAGGTCGTCGCGGTTCTCAGCTTCGATCGTGTACTGCGCCCAGACCGAAACGCCGCCTTCGATCACCGTCGGAGTGCGGACGACCCCTGCGAGGCCTTCGTTGTAGCGCTGGGCGACGCGGTTGCGGGCGGCGATCTCGTCCTCGAAGATGGTCAGCTTCTGCAGCAGGACCGCCGCCTGGATGGTGTCCATCCGGCCGTTCAGGCCGATGCGCAGGTTCAGGTATCTCGGATCGTGCGTGTACGCCCGGCCTTCCAGGTCGGAGGCAACCGCCTGGCCGTGCACCCGCAGGCTGACCAGCAGGTCGTGCAGGCGCGCGTCCTTCGAGAGCACCGCCCCGCCGTCGCCATAGGCGCCGAGCGGTTTGGCCGGGAAGAAGGAGGTGGTGGCCATGTCGGCCCAGTGGATCGGGTGCTTGCCGTCGAGTGTGCAGCCGAAGCCTTGGGCGGAGTCGGCGATCAGCTTGAGGCCGTGACGGCGCGCGACCTCAGCGATCTTCGGGTAGTCGGCGGGCTGGCCGAACAGGTCGACCGCGATGACCGCCCTGGGCGCCAGCTCACCCTTGCCCTGCACCGCCGCGACGGCCGCCTCCAGGCTCGCCGGGTCGAGGTTGTAGGTCTCGGGGTCGATGTCGACGAACACCGGCGAAGCGCCCACGAGCGGCATCACCTCGGCGGTCGCGGCGAAGGTGAAGGAGGGGCAGAAGACGGCGTCGCCCGGGCCGATCCCCAGCGCCATCAACGCCAGCACCAGGGCGTCGGTGCCGGAGGCGCAGGAGAGCGTGTGCGGCGCCTGGCCCAGGCGGGCGAGCGCCGTCTCCAGTTCGCCGACCTCCGGGCCCATGACGTAGGCGCCGGAGCGGACCACCTTGAGTATCGCGTCCTCGAGCGGCTGTCCGAGCCGCTGGCGCTGGGCCTGCAGGTCGATGAAGGGAATGGGCATCAGGTCTCGAGGCCTCGCTTCGGCCGAATCACGCTGTGAGCCTAATCGCATGCGCCGCCGCGCCGAGGCCAGACACGCTTCGTGAGCGTCTGTTGCCGGAGCGAAAGCGGGCGTCACGCCGGCGCCGTCAGCGAGGGGCGGGCCAAGGTCATGGCGCCTTCGGAAGTCGGCCGATGGCGTTGCTGTTGCGCCGCGTCAAGGACCGCACCAACTATACCGCGCTTATCGACGCCCAAGCTGTCGATCCAGGGAGGCCTCACCCCGTGTACATCCTTCGCACTCGTCTCGCGCGCCTCGCGCTGATGCTGATCGCTCCGGCCCTGCTGGCCGGCTGCGGCGTCAACACCATTCCGACCAAGGAGGAGCGGGCCAAGGCGGCCTGGGCCGACGTCCAGAACAACTACCAGCGGCGCGCGGACCTGATCCCCAACCTGGTGGCGACGGTGAAGGGCTACGCCGCCCAGGAACGGACCGTGCTGACCGAGGTGACGGCCGCCCGCTCTGCGGCCACCCAGGTCAAGGTGGACGCCTCCACTGTCACCGATCCCGCCAAGTTCCAGGAATTCGCGCAGGCGCAGGATCGGCTGTCCGGCGTGCTCGGCCGGCTGATGGTGATCCAGGAGCGCTATCCCGACCTGAAGTCGAACCAGAACTTCCTGGCCCTGCAGAGCCAGCTGGAGGGGACCGAGAACCGGATCGCCATTTCGCGGCGCGACTACAACGAGGCGGTGCGCGACTACAACACCAGCCTGCGCACCTTCCCCACCATGCTCTGGGCCAAGACTTTCTACTCCGGCTCCAAGCCCATGCAGCTCTTCCAGGCCGCTTCGTCGGCCCAGAGCGCGCCCACGGTCGACTTCGGCGCCCCGGCCGTCGGCCAGCCGGTCACGCCCGGCTCGCCGCCGCCTGCGACGCCTGCGGCTCCGGCGGCCGCGCCCGCGCAGTGATGACGTGACGGCGAAAGCGTGAACGCCCACTCAGTCAGCTTCGCTGACAGCTCCCCCGCGCGCGGGGGAGCAGCATTCGCTCCTCCACCGCATAGCGGGGGAGGTGGCTCGCGCCGCAGACGGGAGACGGAGGGGGCGTTCGGCCCGTTGGTCGCCGCCTTGCTCGCGCTCGTTCTCCTAGCCTTCGCCTCCCCAGCCCTCGCCGCGCCGCAGTTCCCGGCCTTGACTGGACGGGTGGTCGACCAGGCGCAGATGCTGTCGCCGCAGACCGAGCAGAAACTCGAGGCCGACCTCGCCAGCCTGGAAGCGCAGACCGGCCATCAGGTGGTGGTCGCGACCATCCCGGACCTGCAGGGCTACGACATCGCCGACTACGGCTATCAGCTCGGCCGCGCCTGGCAGGTCGGCCGCAAGGGCGAGGACGACGGCGTCGTCTTCATCGTCGCGCCCAACGAGCGCAAGGTCCGCATCGAGGTGGGCTACGGTCTCGAGCCCGTCCTCACCGACGCGCTGTCGAGCGTGATCCTGCAGCGGACCGTGCTGCCGAGGTTCCGCGCGGGCGAGATGGAGCAGGGGGTGGTCGACGGCGTCGAGGCCGTGATCCAGCAACTCGCCCTTCCCGAGGACCAGGCCAAGTCGAACGTGGCCCAGGCCGCCCAAGCGCGCCAGCAGCGCGAAGGCGGCGGCGTGCCGGTCGGAGCGATCTTCGCCATGATCGTCATCTTCTGGGTGCTGGCGTCGATCCTGCGCGGCTTCGGTGGGCGCGGGGGCTGGTGGCTGCTGCCGCTGCTCCTGTCCGGGGGAGGCGGCCGGGATCGATGGAGCGGCGGAGGCGGCTGGAGCGGCGGCGGGGGAGGCGGCTTCTCCGGCGGCGGCGGTTCTTTCGGCGGCGGCGGATCCTCGGGGAGCTGGTGATGAAGCTGAGCCCTTCCGACCTGACCACCATCGAGGACGCCATTCGCGACGCGGAGAGCCGCACGACCGGCGAGATCTACTGTGTCGTGGCCGAGGAAAGCGGCGACTACGGGGAGACGCCGCTCGCTTGGGCGGCAGGCGTAGCGCTGCTGGCGCCGGCGATCCTGCTGCTGGCGGGTGTGCACGTCAGCGCGCCGGACATCCTGGGCGGCTGGAGCGCGGCCCAGGTCAGCCACGCGGCGGAGCGCACCGCGCGCGAGGCGTTGCTGGGGGCGATCCTCCTGCAGGCGTTGCTGTTCGTCGCGACGCTCCTGCTGGTCGCGATCCCGCCTGTGCGCCGGGCGCTGACCCCGCGCCCCTTCAAGCGCGAGCGGGTGCGGCGGCGCGCGCGCGAGCAGTTCGCGGCCAAGAACCTGCACCTGACGCGGGAGCGGACAGGGGTGCTGATATTCGTCTCCTTCGCCGAGCACATGGCCGAGCTGATCGCCGACGAGGGGATCGCCGCCCATGTCGACCAGGCGGTGTGGGACGGCGCCATGGCGGCCCTGCTCGCGGGACTGAGGCGCGGCGAGCCGGGCGCCGGGGTCGCCGCGGCGGTGGGGCTCTGCGGCGAGGTGCTGGCGCAGCGCTTCCCCGCCGATCCCAACTTCAATCCCAATGAGTTGGCCGACGCGGTGGTGGTCCTGCCGCCGGGGTGAGTTCTCCGGCCTACCGCCCCATCCTCAGCGCGTTGTGCACGTCAGTCGCGGCGATCGCGCCTTCGCCTTCGGCGGTGGAGATCTGGTTGAGGCCCCGCACCACGTCGCCAGCGGCGTAGAGGCCGGGAACGGAGGTCTCCTGGTGGTCGCCGACGATCAGCCGGCCGCCCTCGTCCGTGCGCGCCCCGGCGCGGATCGCCAGGCTGGTCCGCGGGGTCACGCCGAGCGCGGAATAGATCGCATCGAAGCGGCGTGGCGCGCCGGCGAAGCAGAAGGCCGTCAGGCGCCCGCTGTCCAGCACCACGCTCTCGATCGGCGCCTCGATCAGATCCACGGCGGCCTCCACAAGCTGCCTGCGCACGTCCCCCGGCAGGGCCTCGCGCGCCCCGGCGTGGATCAGGGTGACCGCGTTCGAATAGGTGGTGAGAAACAGCGCCTCGGCTGCAGCGTGGGCGTCGTCGCCGATCACGCCTACGGCCTGGTCCATCACCTCGTAGCCGTCGCAGATCGGGCAGACCCGCACCAGCCCGCGCGCGATCGCCGCCTCGACGCCGGGGATGCAGGGCTCGTTGTCCACGACCCCGGTGGCCAGGACCACCTTGCGGGCGTGAAGCCGACGCCCGTCGGCCACCAGCCGAAAGCCGTCGGCCTGAGGCGTGAGCTCGTCCACGTGGGCCGCGAGGACGCGCGTCCCGTAGATTTCCGCCTGCCGCCGCATGCGCGCCAGCAAGGTCTTGCCGCGCACGCCGCGGGGGAAGCCCGGGTGGTTGCGGCTGCGCGGGATCCAGGCGGCGCGGCTCGCTCCGGAATCAATAACCAGGAAGTCGCGGCGGAACCGCGCGAGATAGATGGCCGCGGTGAGTCCCGCCGGCCCCGCGCCCACGACGATGCAGTCGAGCCGGTCCTCACTCATGTCCGGCGCAAACGCGCGGACCGCCCGGCGGCTCCGCGCCTCAGTGCGCGAACATCTTCATCAGCCGCACGGCCGCCGGCAGCATCAGCGCCCCCAGGAGGCAGGGGAAGATGAAGATGATCAGCGGCACCGTCAGCTTGGCCGAGAGGGCCAGCGCCTTCTCCTCGGCGCGGAGCATCCGCTTGGCGCGCATGTCCTGAGAGAAGATGGTCAAGGTGTCGCCGAGGCTGGTGCCCATCTCTTCGGCCTGCCGCAGCATGGTGGCCAGCGCCCGGGCATCTTCGATGCCGAGGCGGTCGGCGAGCGAGGCCCAGGCGTCCTTGCGCGCGCGCCCGGCGCGCAGCTCCAGCACCAGCATTCGCAGGTGGATGGTCAGGTTGGGATAGCGGCGGTCGAGCTCGTCGGTCACGCGGCTGACCGCGGCGTCGAGGCTAAGGCCCGCTTCCACCGAGGCGACCAGCAGGTCAAGCAGATCCGGGAAGCCGTCGGAATATTCCAGCTCGCGATTCTTCTTGCGCGACTTCAGCACCTGGTCCGGGCCAAGCAGGGCCAGGCCGGAGAAGAGCGCGGCCACAAGCACCCCGGCCATGCTGTTCTTGCCGCTCATCAGCAGCGGCAGCAGCAGCAGCACGCCCGCGGTGGCGGCCACCATGGCGGCCGCCTTGACGCCGAGGAAGACGACGGTGGCCTCACGGTTGAAATAGCCGGCCTGCATCAGCTGGGTGCGCAGCAGCGAGAGCTTGGCGGGGTCGCGCACGGCGCTCTGCTGGCCCAGGCGGCGGATCGCGCCCATGACCTGCTCGCCCACCGGGCCCCCGGGTTGTGTCGGCGTCTGCTGGGCCTGCAGGCCCGGCGTGAGGCGCGATCGCCGGACCGCCCGCAGGCGAAGCTCGGTGGCGCCGATCCAGGCGAAGCCCCCCAGGGCCGCAAGCACAAGCACCGCGCCGGCAAGCGTTATGATGGTCTGGATTTGCAGGTCGGGCATGGCTCAGATCCGCATGTTGATCATGCGGCGCATGACCAGGTTGCCGATGACCAGCCAAGTCGCGAGCCCCGCGAGCCCGAAGCGGATCATCGGCTCGTCGATGACGTCGCCGTAGAAGTGGGGCGAGGTCAGCATCACGATCGACATGGTGATGATCGGCGCCGCCGTCAGGATCATCGCCGAGGCCCGGCCTTCCGACGAGGCGGCCTTGATCTTCAGCCGCATCTTGTGGCGCTCGCGTATGGTGTGCGCGTTCAGCTTCAGAAGGCTGGTCAGGTTGCCGCCGGCGCGCTCCTGAAGGCGCACAGTCGCGGCGAAGAGGTCGATGTCCGGATGCTGGCAGCGCTCGGACATGCGCTCGATCGCTTGTTCGAGGGTAGCGCCATAGGCGATCTCGTCGGCGGCCATGCCGAACTCGGTGCCGACAGGGTCGCCCATCTCGCGCCCGACCAGCGACACGGCGGTGGGGACCGGGTGGCCCGCTTCCAGGCTGCGGACGATGATCTCCAGGGCCTGCGGCAGTTGGACTCCCAGCGCCTTGGCGCGGGCGCCGGCCTTGAACTTCAGCACGACGATCGGCCCGGCGAGTCCGACGACCAGGGCGAAGGGAACGGCGAAGAGCGGCTGCTTCAAGAGCAGCGCCACGGCCGCGCCGGAGGCCAGGGCCGCGGCGAGCGCCATCAAGGCCCACTTGCGCGGTTCATAGGTCAGCCCGGAGGCGACGATCAGGTTCGAGAGCCAGCGCAGCCGCTCGCCCTTGCGACCCTCGGCGTTCAGACCCCGTTGCTTGCGCAGCTCCATCACGAGGGCGGAGACGCCTTCGACCTTCTCCGCCACCCTCAGGCGCTTGTTGACCTGGCGCTTCTGACCGGCCGCCGTGACCAGGCCGAAAACGCCCTGGCCGAGCGCGAACACCGCCGCGAAGATCAGGATCAGGAAGACCAGCTGACCGTTCATGCTCAGCAGCTCCCGAGCACCTTGGAGGGGTCGAAGTTGGCGACGTCGTAGGGAATGCCCCGTCGCTGCATCTCGTCGAGGCAGCGGGGGCGAAGGCCGCTGGCGCGGAACTCGCCGTGCACCGTGCCGTCCGCGTCGGTGTGGGTGCGGTTGAAGGTGAAGATGTCCTGCATCTGCACCACATTGCCTTCCATGCCGACGATCTCGGTCACGTAGGTGAGCTTCCGCTTGCCGTCCGAGAGGCGCATCACCTGCACCACCATGCCGACGGCAGAGGCGATCTGGGCGCGCACGGCTTCGGGGCTCAGGGCGAGGCCGCCCATGGCCACCATCTGCTCCAGACGGCTGATCGCCTCGCGCGGGTTGTTCGAGTGGATGGTGGCCATGGAGCCTTCGTGGCCGGTGTTCATGGCCTGCAGCATGTCGAAGGCTTCTTCCGAACGGACTTCCCCCAGGATCACGCGGTCCGGGCGCATCCGCAGGGCGTTCTTCACCAGCTCGCGCTGACGGATCTCGCCCTTGCCTTCGATGTTGGGCGGCCGGGTCTCCATGCGCACCACGTGCGGCTGCTGCAGCTGCAGCTCTGCGGCGTCCTCGATGGTGATCAGGCGCTCGCCGTTGCTGATGGCGGCCGAGAGCGCGTTCAGGAGGGTGGTCTTACCCGAGCCCGTGCCGCCCGAGATGACGGTGGAAACCCGCGAGCGCACAGCGCCGTAGAGGAACTCCGCGACGCACTCCGGCATGGCGCCGACCTCGACGAGGCGTTCCAGCGTCAGCGGCTTCTTGGAGAACTTCCGGATCGACACCGCGGCGCCGTCGATGGCGATCGGGGCGATGGCGGCGTTCACCCGGCTGCCATCGGGCAGACGAGCGTCGACCATCGGTTGGCTTTCGTCGATCCGGCGGCCCACGCCGGCGACGATGCGGTTGACGATCCGCAGCAGGTGGTCGTTGTCGCGGAAATGGACGGGGGTCAGCTCCAGCTCCCCGCGGCGCTCCACATAGACCTGGTGCGGCCCGTTGATCAGGATGTCGTTGATCGTATCGTCCTTGAGCAGCGGCTCGATCGGACCCAGGCCCACCATCTCGTCGAAGATCGACGATCCGAGCTCCTCGAGCTCGGCGTTGTTGAGCGCCGCGCGTTCCGCGCGGGCGAAGTCGGCGGTAAGCCGCATCACCTCGCGCCGCAGCTCGGTCTCGCCGAGCTTGTCCAGCTTGGAAAGATCCAGTTCCTCGATCAGCCGCCCATGCAGCTTGAGCCGCATGTCGATCTGCTTCGAGGCTTCGGACTTCATCTTCGGCTCGGCTTTCGGCTGGGGCGCCGGGGCGGCGGGCTCGGCGGCCTTGGCCTTGGGGGCCGGCGCCTCCGGCGTTTCGCCTGTCGTCTCGGTTTGCGGGGTCAGTACGCGGGCGAGATTGAAGCGACCCATCAGGCGGCCCTCTGGGATGCGGTCGAGCCACGGCGCGCGCCGACCTCGGCGAGGCGCTCGACCAGTTGCTGGACGTCTTTCACGATTTTCGACTTCGGACGGTGCTGGGCGATCGGCCCGCCGAGGTTGGCGGCGGCGGCCGCAGCCTCCCAGTCCGAGCTGATTCCGGCCTCGGCCTTGCGCTGCAAGGCGCGCTCGGCTTCGCCCATCGACGGCGCCGGGCCGAACATGCGGCTGGCGAGCCGGTTGAGCACGATTCGCGGCTTCGGCCCCGACAGCAGCGAGGCCTCCATCTCTTCCGCGAGCGAGCGGGCGGCGATCAAGGCTGGCACGGTCAGTTCGGAGATCACCAGCACCTCGTCCGAGCCGGACAGGGCTTCGATGGTCCAGGGGCGGCGATGGCGCGGGATGTCGAGGACGACCCATTCGTAGGATTCGCAGGCCACCTCGAGCAGGCGGAGCACGGCGTCGCGGCCGGCGATCTCGAAGCCGTCCGGCGCGCGGGGGCTGGCCAGCAGGTCGAGCTGCTTGGAAACCGGCGTGACGAACGCCTGCAAAATGGCGGCGTCGATGCGTTCCGGTTGACGCGCGAAGTCGGCCAGGCGCATGGCGGGCTGAGCGCCGAGGTAGGCGGCGCAGGAGCCGTCGACGAGGTTCAGGTCGATCAGGCAGACGCTCTTCTCGCGCCCGGCGCGGGCGGCGAGGGTGGTGGCGATCTCGATGGCGATGGTCGTGGCGCCGGATCCCCCGACCGCGCCGGTCACGGCCCAGCAGCGCGAGCCTTGCGCCGGCGGCGCAGCGGCGGTGGGCTCGGCCGCGACGCTCGCTAGCAGCGCGGTCGCGGCCATGGCGAACTGGTCCGCCGTGAAGGGCGCCTCCAGGACGTCGGAGCGCTCAAGCCGCAGCAGGTTGCGGACGACGGTGGTCGGCAGCCGTTCGCCCACCAGCAGCACCGGGGCGGCGCGGCCCGCGTCGCTCAGCGTCTGCAGAGCCGCCGCCAACGCCTGGGCTTCCCAGGCGTCGGAGTCGATCAGAACCATGTCGTAGGTGCTCGCCAGCGCCTTCGGGAGCCGGTCGACGCCTGCGGATTCGGTGGCCGCGCCCTTCAGCGCCTCGCCCACCGCCATGCTCAGCCCAGGACCGACCAGCAGGACGCGCCGGCCGGTCAGGGGGGACGTGATCATCGCAGCCATCCCTTCACGCGATCACGCCAACCGGGCTTGTCGGTCGCCTGGGCGGTTGCTTCGGGTTTGGCGTCCGCGCCAGCGGTCGGGGCGGACGCCACGGGCGTATCCGACGTCATCGGCATCTTGCCGACCGGGCGATCGAGCGACTTGCCGCGCAGCAGCAGATCGGCGGTGCTCGGCTCGCCGCCCGGGGGCGAGGTGCGGGCCTTGGCGAGGTCGAAGTCCGACTGCTGCACGAGCCTGGGGGTGACGATGATGACCAGCTCCGTCTCGCCGCGGCGCCAGCGGGCTGACCGGAACAGCGAGCTCAGCACCGGGATCTCGCCGAGGCCCGGCACCTGGCGCATGTCGTTTTGGTATTCGTTCTGGTAGAGGCCGCCGATCGCCAGGGCGGAGCCGTCGCGCAGCTCCACGACGGTCTTGGTGTTGCGGGTGATCAGGCCCGGCACCAGCGAGCCGTTGATGCGCACGCTGTTGGTGGGGTCGAGCTTGCTGACCTCCGGCTCGACCTCAAGGCGGATAAGGCCGTTGTCCTGCACGATCGGCTTGAAGTCGAGCTTCACGCCGTACTTGCGGAACTCCAGCGTTATGGTGGTCTGGCCGCCGGCGCCGCCCTGCGGAACGGGATAGGGGAACTCGCCCCCGGCCAGGAAGCTGGCCTTCTCGCCCGACAGGGCCACGAGGTTCGGCCGCGCCAGGGTTCGAACCAGGCCCTTGCCTTCCAGCGCGGCGATCTGGACGTCGATGCTGGTGTTGCCGGAGCCGCCGGTGAGGTTGAGGATGCCCGTCGCCGCATCGGCGCCCAGCAGGCCGGCGCCGGTGAAGAACTGGAACGAGCTGTTCTGGATGGCCGCGGTGACGCCGACGTCGTGCAGCACCGAACGCGCCGCCTCCATGATGCGCACCTCGAGCACCACTTCCTGCGAGATGCCGGCCGTGATCTGCGAGGTCACCGCGTTGGGCGCGTAGCGTTCAGCCAACGCCTTGGCGCGCGCGGCCACGCCGCTGTTGGAGACGCTGCCGGTCAGGAGCAGGCCTTCGCCGAGCGAACGCACCTGGATCTGCTCGCCTGGGAAGGCGATCGACAGATCCTGCTCCAGCGACTGCGGGTCGAAGCCGACGCGCACGTCGAGCACCTCGGAGAGCTGCCCGCCCGATCCGTAGACCAGGAGGTTGGTCGAGCCGAGCTCGCGCCCCTGGATGTAGAAGCTCGAGCCGCCGGTGGCGCGCACGGCCGCCACCTCGGGCTGGGCGACGATGATGCGGCTCGCCGGACGGTCGAGGTGGAAGGCCACCGACTTGTCGCGAGGGACATAGACGACGCGGTGGCCGCCGGCCGTGGTGCGGAAGACCTCGGCCGTGGCGGGCGCGGCGGCGGCGAGGGCCGAGGCGGCCGCGACGGCGGCGCACAGAGTGCGCTTGAAAGTCTTGATACGGGTCATGAGGCTTATCCGAGCGAGGTGGCGGCGGCGGCCGGGGCGGCGGCCTGAGGCCGTGAGCCCCCGCCGCGGCGGTCGCCTTCGATGATCAGGATGCCGCCGCCGCCGCCGCCCGAGGGCGCGCGGCGCGCGGGCCCGGCGCTGCGCGGGGCGCCGCCGGTTCCGGAGAAGACGCTGGTGCGCACCGGCGCGGTGGGGACCACTTCGGCGGACCCGGTCCGGCGCAGGGCGAGCGAAAGCTTGCCGAGGTCGGCGGCGACGTTCAGCTTCTGGGCGTCGGGCACATTGACCTCCAGGGTCGCGGTGCTCGGGGAGGCCGGCTTGTCCGAGGCGAGGTCGGCGTTCAGGTCGACCGCCAGGACGCGGACGTCCTGCAGCACGACTTCGGAGATGTAGTTCTTGACCTCGTCGCTGCCGCCCGGCAGTTCGCGCAGCAGCACGACGTCGACCCGGTCGCCGGGCAGGGCGTGGCCGCCGACGCCGGTCACGTCGCTGACCTTGATGGTGTAGGCGCGCATGCCGTCCTTGATCTCGGCGGCGACCGACGGGCGCGCGCCCGGACCGGAGAGCTTGGCCGGCAAGATCGGCTCACGCGCGGTGATCGGCGTCAGCACGACCGGCGCCCCGCCGTTGTCCGCGGCGAGCACGGCGGCCACGGTGCTGAAGGCGCCCTGAGGGGCGACGTCGGCCGGAACGCGCACCAGGCGCAGCTGCTCGGCCGTGACCTTGTCGCCGTATTTCATGTCCTTGGCGGCGACGACCACCGCAACTTCGTCCCGGGCCGCTCCGGCCACCGCAGCGGTGGCCCTGGATTGGTTGGGCAAAACGGTCTTGGCGACGACGAGGGCGCCCAGGCCGAGGACAGCCGAAGCGCCCAAGCTGACGATTGTGACGACGCGCATCTGCCTTTGGCTCGCTTTTTCCCTTGATCTCGTAAGGTTAGCGAGCGGGCGTTTTCGATATCGCCAACAAGTTTGGTGAACAGTCCGCAAGCAATCTGAACCGTCGCGTCGGACCTTCCGTGCGTCAGAAAGCTTATATTTTCCCGTTGGTTACGAGGGCTCGGCGCGTTCAGCCGTGGGCGGCGTCACGGCCGCGAGGGAGCATGGCGGCGAGATCCTCCGCAACATCCGGCGGTGCGGGACGCCGGGCGCGCCTTAGACGTGCAGCGCCGCCTCGGTCGCTTCGATCTCGGTCCGGATCCAGTCGTGACCGTTCGTCACCAGCACGCCCTCGATGGCCGCGATGTGGGCGCTCAGCCGGTCGCGGATGTCGTCGGGCACATCCTGGGTGGCGACCCAGCGGGCGATCTGATGCACCGCGAAGGCCGTGTGGAGAGAAAGCCTTTCGAGTTGATCCTGCGGCAGGGCCATGGCTTGAGCTCCTTAGGGACAGCGAAGCCTAACACGTCCCAGCGGCTTCCGAAGGAATAAGCCTCCGGCGCCCTGAAGGATCCCGCCACGGTGAAGATCGCTGCGGCTCAGGCCGGCGTGGAGGCCTCGCCTCGACGCCGGCCTCTTCCAATATCGCGTTCCGGCCTGACAAGGCCGCCTCCGTCACGCCGGGGCGTAACAGTCCGGCGCCGGCTTTTCCTTCGGCAGGGGCGCCTCGGCCCCGCCCGCGCCCCCGCGGGGACGGCGGGAGGTGAAGAGATGGCCGAAATCGGGGGGCAGGTTGCGTCCAACCGGACGCCGCTTTCCGAAGGTCCGAAGACGCTCAAGCAGGGCTTCGAGCGACTCGTCCGATCCCGTCAGGTCGGGCTTGAACGTGCGATCCGTCATGGGGCGGGTTTATACGCCTGGATGCGACATAACGCCACTCTCTCGACACGCGTCATTGTAAAGTTTTATTAACGAGCTTCGCCGTGGAGGAATTCGCGCCTCAGGCGAGTCGCGGCCTCGGCGAAGCCCCGGCTCAGCCGCGTCGCGGTGTTCTCCGGAACGCCTCCGCCAATCGTCGGCTCCGCTCGTCGATGGCTTCGGCGTACTCACCGTGCGTCGGGATGTAGAGGTGGTCCGCACGGATCGCCTCGACGACCAGATCGCCGACGACGCCGGGTTCCAGGGTGCTGGCCGAGGCGGAGGTGACCGGCGCAGAATTCGGCCCCTGGGGACGTGGGCCGGCGATCGCGGTCGTCGTCTCCATCAGCCGCGAGGCCACGCGCCCTGGACAGAGCACGGAGACGCCGACACCGAAGGGCGCGAGCTCGGCCCGCAGCACCTCGCTGAAGCCCACCAGGCCGAACATGGCGGTGGTGTAGGCGCCCAGGCGCGGGGTGGCGGTCAGCCCGGCCATCGAGGAGGTGTTGACGATATGCCCAAGCCCGCGATCGCGCATGCCGGCGGCGAAGGTGTGCACGCCGTTGAAGCTGCCGTTGAGCTTGATGCGCAGCAGCAGGTCGAAGGACTCCGGCCGCATGTCCGCGAGCGGCTGCACGTCGGGGCCGATTCCGGCGTTGTTGACGAGGATGTCGACCGGGCCGCTCCAGGACTCGGCGAAGGCCCGCGCCTGCGCCCAGGCGGCCAGGTCGCGCACATCGAGGACGAATGCGGCCGCGGAGGGCCCCAGCCGCTGCGCCTGCCGTTCGAGTTCATCGTGATCGACGTCGGTGAGCACCACCCGCGCGCCCGCTCTCAGCAGCGCCTCGGCGACGCCCAAGCCGATGCCGCCGGCGGCCCCGGTCACCAGGGCCGTCCGCCCTTCAATCTTCTCCATGCACGCTCCTCCCGGTCGTTGTCACCGATTAGGCGCCCTAGCGACGCGGCCGCAAGCGCCGCGACGACCTGTCGGCGTCACCGCTGCTGTATGGACACCGCCTGCCCGGCCTTCTTGAAGCTCGACAGCACGGAAAGGGCGTACTCCGCGCGCTTTCGGACGTCGGGCCGCGGATCGCGATCCCTCGCGTCGCGGTACCACTGCTCGACCACTTCGATGTCGGCGACCTGGATGCCGCCCCGGAAGGCGAAGGTTCCCGGGCCGGGAGGCTTGCCGCCGGTGAGCTCGGAGAACAGATGGTCGCCGACGAGGATGGAGACCATCGGATCGCCCGCCGCCTCGGCGACGCGCCAGGATTCCATGGCCTTCTTGCCGCTGCGCTTGCCGCCTTCGCCGCGTGCATACATCTCGCCCAGGCTGCGGGCGGCGGCGGGGTTCTGCTGCTGGACGGCCATCTCATACCAGCGTCGCGCCTCGGCGGCGTCGGCCCGGACGGCTCCGCGCCCGCGCCGGTAGACGTCGCCCACCCGCGTCTGGGCGTCCGCGTCGCCGGCCTGGGCGGCCGCCTTGCAGAGCGCCAGGCCCTGCGCGCTCCGGGCGGGATCGGCCAGCAGCATTTCGCCCAGCGCGCATTTCGACTTTGGATAGCCCATATCCGCGGCCTTGCCGTAGGCCGCCTCCGCCTTGGCCCGGTCGACCTTGCCGGCGAGGCCGCGTTCATGGCACTCGCCCAGCAGATGCATGGCGTCGGCGCGTATGGCGGAGGCCTTCTCCTCGTAGGCGCAGCCGCGGGCCGGATCGCGGGCGATCTTGCCGCGGCCGAAGATCAGCATTCCGCCGGCGAAGTACTGGGCGTCCGAGCGGCCCTGGTCCGCGAGCTTGAGGAGGTCGGCGGGATCGCCGGCGTCGGCCTTGGCCATCGCCGCCGCCGTCTCCGGCGAGGTGGCGGGCCGGCGGGGCCAGTCCTGCCCCGCGGCCGCCGCGCCGAGCGCGGCTGTCGCCGCAAGGGCCGCGAAGCTGCGGAATAGGACGCCCATCGAGCTCATGTCCGGCCTCAAGGAGGAGACGCGCTCGAAAGGCTATGACCGCAGGCGCGGCGCTCCTACCGGTCCGGCGCAGGAGCCGGGCGGGCGAAACACCTGAAACGAACGGACCGCCGCGCTCAGCCCCTCAGCGGCCGGAAGAACTGGCGCAGGTCGGCGACCAGCAGCTCGGGCTCCTCGGCGGCGGCGAAATGCCCGCCGCGCGGCATGATCGTCCAGGACCGCAGGTTGCTGTGGCGGGCCGCCAGGGAGCGTGGAACGTGAGCCAGTTCACGGGGCGAGACGGCGAAACCTGTCGGCGCCTCGATCTCGGGCTTGCGCTCATGCGCCAGCTTCATCGGATCGATGTACCGCGACGCGCCATAGGCGGCGATGGCGGTGACGAAGCTCTCGCTGAGCCAGTAGAGGGCGAAGGAGGTGATCAGCTCGTCCTTGCTGAAACGGCGCTCGACGTCGCCGCCGCAGTCGCTCCAGGCCCGGCGGCGGTGCAGCATCCAGGCGGCCTGGCCGACCGGGCTGTCGTGCATCGCCCAGGCAAGGGTCTGGGGCTCGAGGGTGTGGACCCAGAGGTGGGTGGTAAGGCCGCCGGAGAAATCCTGCGCCTCGTACATCGCCCGCTCCTCGGGGGAGAAGGCCTCCACGGCGATGGGCCCGCGATCCCAGCCCGGCAGGACGGGCAGCGCCAGGTGGACTCCGATCATGGTCTCGGCGTGAGCGTGGCCGAGCCTGGCGGTGACGAAGGCGCCGGCGTCCCCGCCATGGGCGCCGAAGCGCTCGTAGCCCAGCCCGTGCATGAGCTTGGTCCACAGCCGCGCGGTCTCGGTGTAGCCGATGTCGCCTTGTGGGGACTGGCCTGAAAATATGAAGCCGGGGAGCGAGGGGACGATGACGTCGAAGGCGTCGGCCGGGTCGCCGCCGAAGGCGGCCGGATCGGACAGCGGACCCACCACCTTGGCGAAGTCCATGAATGTCCAGGGCCAGCCGTGGTTCAGCACCAGAGGGGCGGGGAAGGGCCCCTTGCCCTTCACGTGGACATAATGGATGGGGATTCCGTCCACCTCGGCGATGAATTGGGGCAGGGCGTTGATCCGCGCCTCCTGCGCACGCCAGTCGTAGCCGTTCAGCCAGTAGTCGGTGAGTTCGCGCAGATAGCGTCCCGAGACGCCGCGCGACCATTCCGGGACCGCGAATTCCGGCGCCCAGCGGGTGTTCCTGAGCCTCGCCGCGAGATCGTCCAGCTTCTCCTGGGCGATGGAAACCTTGAACGGCGTGACTTTCATGACCCCTCCCGAACTCGGGCGCGGCGCGTCGAAAGCGCGCGCCTGCGGCTCCTTATCCTGGGCTCAGCCTGGCGGCCAAGCCAACCCCTGTAGCGGCGCCGGCCAGAGGCGGGCCGTTCGCTCTGCAGGGCGAAAAAAGGCCGCCCTGCGCGAAGCGGGGCGGCCTGATCTTGGGTGCGGGGACAGGATTTGAACCTGTGACCTTCAGGTTATGAGCCTGACGAGCTACCGGGCTGCTCCACCCCGCGGCAAGGTGGTTGGTGTGATGAGAAGGGTTTGGTTGGGTTTTTGTATCGGCTTGGCAGACCTGGCGGCGACCTACTCTCCCGCGCCTTAAGACGAAGTACCATCGGCCCAGAGGGGCTTAACGACCGAGTTCGGAATGGGATCGGGTGGGGACCCCCCGGCAGAAC